>OHRH01001146.1_pt1 | contig 13577 bp, 8 predicted proteins | sample 1578391 | NCBI WGS metagenome assembly OHRH01 (sample SAMEA3879599, study PRJEB24766) | human gut metagenome | biome: human-associated habitat; feature: feces | place: USA | collected 1985/1987 | reverse complement strand
AGTGACATCAGGAAGATAGGCCAGTAAATTGTATGGAAACGGATAATATCCTTACCGATCAGATGAAGATCTGCCGGCCACAGCTTACCGAACTGCTCTGTGCTGTCTCCGTCGCAGTCATATCCGATTCCTGTGATATAGTTTGTAAGAGCGTCAAGCCATACATAAACAACATGCTTCGGATCAAAATCTACCGGAATTCCCCATTTAAAGGAAGTTCTGGAAACACAGAGATCCTGAAGTCCCGGAAGAAGGAAATTGTTCATCATCTCGTTTTTACGGGACTCCGGCTGGATAAACTCAGGATGTGTCTTGATGTGCTCAATAAGGCGGTCTGCATATTTACTCATTTTGAAGAAATATGCCTCTTCCTTAGCCGGAACACAGGGACGTCCGCAGTCAGGACATTTGCCGTCTACAAGCTGACTCTCTGTAAAAAAGGACTCACAGGGAGTACAGTACATTCCCTCATAATGTCCCTTGTAAATATCGCCCTTTGCATACATTTTTTTGAAGATCTTCTGAACCTGTTTCTCGTGGTCTTCGTCTGTAGTACGAATGAATTTGTCATAGGAAGTGTTCATCAGATCCCAGATATTTTTGATCTCGCCGGATACATTATCAACAAATTCCTTAGGTGTAATGCCTGCTTCTTCTGCTTTCAGCTCGATTTTCTGGCCATGCTCATCTGTTCCTGTCTGGAAAAATACATCATATCCTTCCAGTCTTTTGTAGCGTGCAATGGCATCTGCCAGAACAGCCTCGTAGGTATTTCCGATATGAGGCTTACCGGAAGTATAAGCGATAGCTGTTGTAATATAATACTTCTGCTTTTCCATTATAAAAAATCCTCCTGGGGTATTTTGTAAATGATAAACTGCCGTCTCTGTCAGGCAGACATGCCAATGCCTGACAGGTACGAATCGCTCTTTAAATACTAGCATATTTATAAGGATTTAGCAAATTACATTTTCATGATTTCAGCAGAAAACAGCCCCAAAATACATGCTTTACCCAAGATAAAACTTTGTTTATCCGAACCTTTTACTGCTGTCCGGCAGCTGACCTGTCAATTTCCATGATTTCCTCTACAGACATTTCTGTCATGTCTGCAATTTCCTCATAAGAAAACTGGTTTTTGGCCAGTATTTTCAGGATGAGCTTTCTAATGCCATCCTGGCGTCCTTCCTGCCACCCTTCCTGACGCCCTTCTTCCTTAAGATCCTCAAGAGCCTTACACATATCAATTTTTTCCTCCTCTTCCCTGATCTCAAAATCACTTCCTGTCAGTATCTTTATCACCTGTCCGGCTTTCCTGTCCACAGACAAAAAATGTGGATCTGCAGTTACAATTTTGCGAAGCCGGTTTTTATCTTTTGAATATTTAATAAATAAAATCACTTCCCGGAGGCTGGTATGAAACTGATCCAGGCTTATATCCGAAATACTATATGGGGAGATCAGATTAATCCTGTAGTCTGGAATGTATGATAAAAGTTCCGGATCTTCAATCTTTATCATATCATGCAGCCCCATTGGAGCATCCCATTCCTCTGGTCCAAAGTGAATTACAAGCGTAATTACCGGAAGAAGTTTGTCATCTTTATAAAACCCTGAGAGAAATTCTCCCGAACTGACTTTACGTCCTGATTTTCCCCCGGCTTTCAGATGCCGTCTGTGCCTCCTGCCTGCCCGGCTTTACTTTTTATACCTGGCTTCAATCCGCATATACGCAACGCTGATTCCTATTACCCAGAACATTGTTCCCAGCACCAGAAAAATTGCCCAGGGCGAATTCTGCCTGATAAACAGCAGCGGAATCCCCAGTATTTCAAATAAAACTGTACCTGCACTCCACAAAACTGACACTGCATGATTATACTTTTTCACATCCTTTACCTCAGACGCCTTCACAAATGTAAAAAAAGAAACTGCCTTCTCCGATCTCACTGTACAAACGGACTTTCCAGCAGGGAAACAGTTTTATTCTCCGCATCCAGTCTTACCTGGCAGCCAAGAGGCAGTGTAAACATGGGATGTGTATGACAGCAGTCAAACTCTGCCAGAACCGGAATCTCTGTTTCTCCCAGAACCTCCTGCAGAATTTCGTAAGGCTTTCTTCCTGTTCCGTTATCGTCAAATTTCTCATGTTTTCCCAGGATAATTCCACTTACCCTGTCAAATACTCCGGCAAGCCTCAGCAATGAGAAGGAACGCTCAATGGTACATGCATCCTTCAGGGAATCCTCTATAAACAAAATATCTCCCTTCCGGATCTCAGGCATATACTCTGTTCCAAAAAATCCCTCCATGGTATTCAAGTTTCCACCGATGAGCCTTCCCTGACATATTCCCGTCTTTACGCAGATCCAGTCATTTTTGTACTGTGCCTTTGAACGATCCTGTTCATCCCATTTAATAAATTCATCTGTCCAGAACTCCGGCATCGGATAATCATAGGGACAGGTGATCCTGCCTTTTACCATGGAATCAAAGTACTCAAAAGTCCGGTCCACAAAAGGCGGCAGCTCCCCAAAGGAATACGCTACTGCAGGACCGTAAAATGTCACCAGTCCGGTTTTCGCATAAATGGCAAGAAGCAGCGCAGTGGTATCTGAATACCCGATAATTATTTTCGGATGTTTTTTCAAATATTCATAATCAATATACGGAAGAATCGAATTTGTGTTATTTCCTCCAATGGATGCCATCAAAATCTGCACTTTTTCGTTATACAGCAGATTATTAAATTCCTCTGCCCGCTGCTGAATAGTTCCTGATCTGTAAAAATCCTGTTTTCCCTGTAAACTTCCGTGTATCATCTCATAGCCTCTGGACTTTAAATACTCTATGCCCCGGTCATAACGTACCGGAACTGTTGCCGAAACAGGAGATGAAGATGAAAATACTCCTATTGTTATCTGTCCGTTTAATTTACCTGCCTTCATATGTGCTCCTCCCTTATAAGCCTTTCTTTTTCTGCAAATCACAATTTCCTGCCCCTGAACTACTTTTATTGTTATGCCCACAGCAAACTGACCAGAGCCTGCGCCTTTCCCTCCTGCCAGTCTCTTCACTGCACGCAGTTACATGCCTTTCCGGATTTGTATATAAAAAGCGACCAGTCATAATGACCGGTCGCCCTCTGAACCACCTGTTATTTTTCGTCCAACGCTTCCATTGTATATTCATGGAGAGTTTCTCTTCTTCTGAAGCCTTCTGTCCGGAGTATTCTGGAATACAGCATATCAATCATAACAAGAATGGGAAACTGAGGAGAAATATCTTTTCCTCTTTCCAGATTTTCCTTCACTGCAAACAGCATGATCTCATCACAGAAATCTTCAAACTTCTTTTCTTTACGGGATGTCATAAGTACTACGGCTGCACCGCATTTTTTTGCTGCTTTAAGCGAATCTATAACAGTCTCTGTTTTTCCGCTGATACTGATTCCTATAACGCCGCACTCCCCATCCAGCAGAACTGAGTTCATTTTCATAATATGCTCGTCTGTGATGGCTTCAATATTTACTCCGATGCGCATAAACCGAAGCTTCATCTCTGTTCCAACTGTACCGGAGCTGCCTTTTCCATATACATAAATTCTCTTTTTTTCTGTCATTTTGTTGTTTTTTCTTCAAAAAAATAAAATTTTATTTTGTGCCGATTGTTTTATCTGTATTTTCGTCTAGTTATTTTTACTGTATTTATCATAAAAATTTGAATTTTAGTTAAAAATCGTATAGACTATATTCTATACTTCATTCTGTATTTCAGTCTAATTTGTTTTGTGGTATACTGCATGTGAATGTAAGACGAAAAGCCTTTTTTCGGATCGGCAACGGGAGGACTGACCCGAAAAAAGGCTTTTCTCTATAAGAAAGATATGTAAGAAAGGATTTGAGAAAATGCTATCAGCAAAAGTATGTATTATGATTGCCATCGCCATTTACCTCATTGCCATGCTGGGCGTCGGCATCTATTGCTCCAAGAAAAACAACAACGTAGACGACTTTTATCTGGGCGGCAGAAAACTGGGCCCCTTTGTAACAGCCATGAGTGCGGAAGCATCCGACATGAGCAGCTGGCTTCTGATGGGTCTGCCCGGCGTTGCTTACCTGACAGGTGTGGCAGACGCGGCGTGGACAGCTATCGGTCTTGCCATCGGTACGTATTTCAACTGGCTCATCATTGCCAAGAGAATCCGTATTTACTCCCATGTGGCAGATAACTCCATCACTGTCCCTGACTTTTTCTCCCGCAGATATCGTGATAACAAAAACATCCTGATGTGCATTTCCGCCATCGTCATTATCGTATTCTTCATCCCTTACACAGCATCCGGTTTTGCTGCCTGTGGTAAACTCTTCAGCAGCTTGTTCGGTGTAGACTATGTTTGGGCAATGATTATCTCCGCTGTTGTTATCGTTGGCTATACCGCAACAGGCGGCTTCCTGGCAGCCAGCGCAACAGACCTGATCCAGAGTATCTTTATGACCATCGCGCTGATCATTATCCTGCTCTTCGGCGTAAAAGTAGCCGGCGGCTGGGATACCATCATCACAGACGTACAGGCAATGCCCGGTTACCTGAACATGACCGAAACATACAGCGTAACCACCGGCACAGCAGAACCTTACAGCCTGCTGACCATCGTTTCCGTTTTGGCATGGGGGCTGGGTTACTGCGGTATGCCTCATATCCTCCTGCGTTTCATGGCCATCGAGGATAAAGAAAAACTGACACTGTCCCGTCGTGTGGCATCCATCTGGGTTGTCATCTCCATGGCAATTGCAGTCAGCATCGGTATCGTTGGCTATGCCATGACAAAAGCAAACGCCATTCCTTTCCTGGAAGGCTCTACATCCGAAACCATCATCGTGCGTATTGCGGACCTGCTGAGCCAGCAGGGCGCTGTGGCGGCATTTGTTGCCGGCATCATTCTGGCTGGTATTCTGGCAGCGACTATGTCCACAGCGGACTCTCAGCTTCTGGCGGCATCCTCCAGTGTGTCCCAGAACCTGCTGCGTGGCTTCTTTAAAGTAAATATTTCTGAAAAAACAGCTATGACCATTGCGCGTATCACCGTTATCGTGATCTCCATCATTGCCATTTTCCTGGCGCGTGACCCCAACAGCTCCGTATTCGGCATCGTATCCTTTGCATGGGCAGGCTTCGGCGCATCTTTCGGTCCCGTTGTTGTATTCGCTCTGTTCTGGAAACGCTCCAATAAATACGGCGCGCTGGCAGGCATGATCGCCGGCGGTGTCATGGTATTCGTTTGGAAATACCTCGTTGCCCCTCTGGGCGGTGCTTTCGGCATCTATGAACTGCTGCCCGCATTCGTAACAGGTGCGCTGGTGAACATCATCGTCAGCCTGGCAACTCCCGCACCGGAAAAAGAAATCGTGGAAGAATTCGAACTGGTACAGAAACTTTACAAACAGAAAGCATAATGTCAAAAGCAAAAGCCTCTTGGATTTCCAGGAGGCTTTTTTGTTTGTGAAAAAAGGGAAATGAGTTCGTGAATCGTAAAGTATTGTAAATTTTATTCACAAAATGCGAAGCTTTTTTCTGGAGAATTTGTTTTTTACACAAAAATACGGAATGGGACAAGGTCTGTCCCCATCCACAGGGTTATCCCCAGAATTGTGGATAACTCTGTGGAAAAGTGGATAACTTTTTATGAGAAAACCCTTATATTACATGAAAAAACCCTTAATTTACACCAAAATTACAGTTATATTACAATTAGAAAAAAAGTATTGCCAAAAAGTTTACTGCCTGATATTATAAGTCATGCAAAGTAAATCTGTACGTTCTGTCCGTTCCTGACAAACGGGCGAAGGAGAGCCGGCGGCGAAGAAGGAATCCTCATGGAATGGGGAGAGGGGACTGACGGACCCAAAGGAGCTGCTTCAATCGGGCGGCAGTAACGACAGAGGCACAGAGCGAAATGCGCTTCGTTGTATAATTATAAAACGAACACAGAACGAAAAACAAAATTTTAAAAGGAGGAATGAACCCATGAAAAAATTTCTTTCCATGGTAATGGCTGCGGCTATGGTCGTATCTCTGGTTCCTGCAACAGCATTTGCAGCTTCCGGCGATGTTAAAGCTACAGCTAAAGTAGTTGATGCAAAAAACTACACAGAAAAAGAAATCGACACAGCAAAGGGCAAAGTAACAGGTCCTGAAGCTCAGTTGACTTTCACAACAGCAGACCTGACATCCGCAGGTTCTGAACTGACATTCACATTTACACTGGACAATGCTAAAATCACTAAAGCAGATAATGGCACAGTAAAAGAAATCACTGCAAGTGTTAAAGCAGACGATGAATCTGGTGTAACTGTAAAAACAAAATACGTTGATGAAGACGAATTCGACGTAACAATTGAAAAAACAGAAAGCACAAAGCTGACAAGAGGCGATGTACTGAAAGTTTCAATCGACGGCGTAACAATGGAAAAATATTCCAAAGGCAAAGAAGCTACTATCTCCGTTGATTCCGATGATGTAACAGTAACAAACGGTGATGATCTGGTATTTGCTTCCGTAGAAAGCAAAGGTATCAAAGCTTCCGTTAAAGACACAGTTGATGTAGCTACAGAAGAAGTTGCAGAACTGAAAGAAGTAAAACTGGAACCCAGCGTAGGCGAAGAATTCGGTTCCGTTCTGTCTGCTGGCGATCAGATCAAACTGAAACTGAACAGCGGCTTCGAATTCTCTGAATCCGATGTTAAACTGATTAACATGGATGGTGACGAAATGACAGTTCTGTCTATCAACGATGTAGATTCTGATGAAGATGAAATCGTAATCGACGTTACTGGCAACATGAATACAGACGTTATCAAAATCCAGAACCTGAAAGTAGAAGCTACTTCTGCTAAAGCAGGTGCTACAGCTACTCTGAAAGTATACGCTACAGGTTGCGATACAGTATCCGTAGAAGTTGCTAAAGTAGTTGACTACACAGTATCCATGACAGTTGATGAAGACGAAGATGTACCTGTAATCTACAGCGGCGTTGACGTTAAAAACACAGGTATCACAGACGACAGCGATCACGATGCTCTGGAAGTAACAATCAAAGAATCTTTCGCTGGCGCTTGGAACAACAGCAAAGACTTCACACTGAGCCTGCCTGAAGGCGTTTATGTTGCAGATGAAATCAGCACATCCACAGATGGCGACTTCAAACTGACAACAAGCGGCAAAACAACAGAACAGTGGTTCCAGGATGCTTACGATGAAGGCGATTACATCGACCTGACATTCAAGAGAAGAACTTGGGAAGAAACAAACCCTAACGATACAAACAAAGACGATCCTGCAGAAATCAGCTTCACACTGAAACTGGTTGCTGACCCTAACTTCGAAGGCGACGTTGTTCTGAAACTGACAGGCGACGCTGTTGAAGAACAGGAAGTAACAATTGCTAAATTCGTTAAACCTTACGTAGTTGAAGCTCAGCAGAACGACATGCAGATCGACTACAGAAACACAGAAATCCCTACATCCGTAGTGATCAAAGAAGCAGAAGCTGGTCTGTGGGGCAAAAACACAGAATTCAGACTGGCTCTGGACAAAATCGAATTTGACGACGAAGGCAAAATCGCTGTAGACGACAAATCCGGTCTGGAAATCAAAGATGATGAAATTAAAGAAAAAGACGGCGTTCTGTACTTCACAGTTGACTCCAGAAGTGATGACGAACCCGCAGTTGTAACACTGTCCGGCATGCAGCTGTACATGGACAGAAGCCTGCCCGCAGGTGCTTATGACCTGGATGTATACTCTCCTACAATGCTGCTGGGTGCTAAAGCAACAGATGAAGTATCCGCAGTAGATGGTTACCTGTCTCAGGCTATCCTGAAACCCGCTTCTGAAAAAGAAAACAAAGTAATCGCTGACATCAACGATGATTTCTACAGCGAAACAGCTAAAGCTGGTTTCGTAAACATCGTAACAGCTGGTCGTGAAGATACAGATTCCTTCACAACTAAAGTTGTAGTTCCCGTTGGTGAAAAATACGTTATCTCCGGTGAAACAAAACAGGAAATCCCTGTACCCGCATACATCAACGCTGATGGTTACACAATGCTGCCTCTGAGAGCTGTATCCGTAGCTCTGGGCATCAACTCCAACAACGTTCTGTGGGATCAGGCTTCCAGAACAGCTACAGTAATGTACGGCTCCAAGATCATCTCCATGACATATGGTCAGAAAGTTGTATATGTAAACGCTGCTCCTATCCCTGCTGCTACATCCGTTGAAATCAAAGACGGCAGAATGTTCCTGGGTCTGAGAGATCTGGGCAACGCTCTGGGCGTAACAGATATCACATGGGATCAGGCTACAAAAACAGCAACACTGAACGGCGGCAAATAATTAACCGTTGTATTCCAAACCCTTATGTATAGAAAAAAGGCTCCCGCGGGAGCCTTTTTTCCTTTTGGAAAGAGTGCCTATAAGTTAGGTAGAAATACGATTCCCAGAAAGCAGATTTCATCTGAAAAAGGCTGACATCCTTTGTTTATAAGGATGTCGGCTTTTTCGTTTTTTAGAGATACGCCGAAAGCAGGAACCGTTTTTTTGTTTTTCCCGAAGAAAAGTTTAAGAAATATGAAAGCACCTGTTTTTTTTCTGGATAATATGGTATAATTGGTTTTACTATAAACATATCTTGGGATATTACCCATAGGAGGTTTGAGAGATGAAAAAATATTTTGTCAAAGGAAGAACCGTTGCGGCAACGGCAGTAGCTGCCTTGCTGGTATCTACCACAGCATTTGCGGCAGAAAAGCCTCAGGAATCCATCCCCGCTACGGAAATTTTGACCATAGAAGAAGCACAGGCTCTGGAAGCCCAGAAGGAAAAAGAACTCACTTATGAAGAAGCAGTGGAACTGGCTACCAAAAACAGCTCTGACCTGCGTTCTGTGGCGGAAACAGCCGATTATTTGCAGGATCTGAAAGAAGATATCTGGGATATCACAGGATCTTTCTCTGTGCCCACCGTATCTTATCAGCAGTGGGTGGATGATGATATTTACGCCATCTATTCCTCCATCCAGAACATCAGCAGCAGCATGACCAAAAACCGCTACTCTGAAGAACTGACAAAAATTTCCCTGGAAGCAACCGTAAAGAATTACTATACTTCTATTTTCAGCGACCAGAGCTCTCTGGAACTGGCGAAAAAAGATATGGCAGCGAAAAAGACATTGTGGGAACAGGGTCAGCTGAAAAACCAGCTGGGACTGCTCAGTGACTATGATTTGCAGGAACTTCGCTCTGATTATGAACAGGCACAGTATAACGTGACAAAGCTGGAAATGGCTCTGGAACAGGAATATCTGTCCTTCTATAACTTCATCGGTCAGGACAGGGAAAAGGACTATACACTGGTTTATGACGTGGAATATGCCCCTTATGAGCTGCCTCAGCCCATGACACAGTATATCAACAGCAAAATGAACACCGACTATACCATCAAATTGCAGGAACAGGCTGTGAAAGACGCGGAATTCAATAAGAATTACATGTCTATGTCCTCCAACGCGACCTCTGCCAATAACAAGCATTCCTATGAGGAAGCGAAACGGAGCCTGAAAACCGCTAAAGACAGTAAGGAACTTGCTATCCAGAATGCTTATAATTCCATTCTGTCTTTGGAAAGCCAGTATGATTCTGCATTGACCACACTGGAACAGGCAAAAGCGGCACAGCGTGCAGCAGAAGTAAATTATAAAGCAGGCAATACAACAGCAATTACATTAGACCAGGCTGCCCTGGCAGTGGAACAGGCACAGAACGCTGTGACACAGCTGGAATATGCCCACGACATGCAGATTTATCAGTTCGAAAATACAGAACTGCTTTCCAGCGGCACAACAGGAAAAACTTCCGCATAAGCCGAAAATGAGAAAATACTAAGAAAATTATGAGAAAAAAGGACGTTTTTATGAGAAACGTCCTTTTTTGTAATTTTTAGAAATCCCGGAAAATCAAGGTTTTCTCCACTTATGTTTCAGTAATTTTACATTGAAATTAGAGTTTGGCAAAGTCTATTGTCAATCTTTTTTTTGCGGATATAATAGCGTTGCAAAGTTCAAACGCACAAAACATGCAGGAAATATGCAGATTTTGCTTTGAAGAATATGGGAAAGAGAGCATGAATTCTGTTTGAAATTATAGGGAACAGAAGCAATGGTCTGGGGGATTTTTCAAGGTATGTATGTCTTTTGTGCGAAAAAATGCATCTTCGTTTTATAACTATGCAACGACATTTTTACAGAAGCAAAAGGAGGAACAGACATGAAGAGATTTATCTCATTAGCCATGGCGTCTGTAATGGCAGCTTCTCTGCTGCCGGCAACAGCATTTGCAGCCACTGGCGACGTGAAAGCCACTGCCAAAGTGATAGGGGCTGAAAACTACACAGAAGGTGAAATGAACCAAAAAGGTTCTGAAGGCATTATTGCTCAGAAAGACGCACCTGAATTACAGCTGACATTTACCACAGCAGACTATGCAAGCGGCAGCGTACCTGAAGCGGAAATCGAACTGACATTGGATAAAGCAGATTTCCTGCAAAACGACAGTGAAACTGTTGTCAGCAGCAAAACAACAGAAGATGACCTGACAGGTCTGATCTATCTGAAAGACGACGACGGCACATACGCGCTGACAAAAGACACAGATAATGATAATTATGTCTTTGATACAGACAGCAGCGATGAAACCGTAACACCTTTGAAAGACGCTGCCGGCAATACCATCACCATCAGCGATCTGGATGTGTATGACACAGACAACCTGTCCTTCGTACTGACTGGTCAGATGGAACGTGGTTGGGTACTGTCCTATAACCTGACTTCCAAGCTGACAAAAACATCCAAAAACACACAGGCAACTGTAACAGTGGATTCCAGTGACATCATCCTTACAAATGGCGATGATCTGGTATACGCTTCCATCGAATCCAAAGGCATCGACGCTTCCGTTAAAAAACTGAAAGACGTTGCAGTGGAAGAAGTAGTTACCATTGAAGATCTGAAAATCGAACCTTCCGTTGGCGCAAACATGGAAGCAGTGGTAGATGAAGGCGACGAAATCACACTGAAACTGAACAGCGGCTTTGAATTTGCCAACAACGACAACAATAAAATCACCATCAAAGCAGATGGTACTACAATCACACCAGAAGTAGAATACGAAGACGATGAAATCGTGATCACAGTAGATGGCGATATCTCTGCTGACGTTGACACACTGACCATCAGCGGCATCAAGGTAGAGGCAACTTCCGCAAAAGAAGGCGCAACAGCGACTATCAAAGTGTCTGCTTCCGGCAATGACAGCGTGTCCATAGAGGTAGCGACAGTTGTTGACTACGCAGTATCCATGAGTGTTGATGAAGACGAAGACGTACCCGTAATTTACAGCGGCGTTGACGTAGACAACACAGGTATCACAGACGACAGCGACCACGAATCTCTGGAAGTATCCATCGATGAAACATTCGCAGGCGCTTGGGACAACAGCAAAAAATTCACACTGTCTCTGCCTGAAGGCGTTTACGCAGCAGACGTGGATGTAGTGGTAGACGGCATCGATCTGGACAGAGAAGATTTCATCGATGCGTATGATAACGGCGAATACGAATACTTCGAATTCGACAAACGTATCTTTGAAGAAAACGACTCCGATAACGATCCTTACGAAATGGATGTAACATTCACACTGGTAGCAGACCCTGACTTTGAAGGCGACGTTGTACTGACACTGTCCGGCGACGCTATGGAAGAACAGGAAGTAACCATTGCGAAATTCGTAAAACCTTACACAGTATCTGCACAGCAGAATGACCTGACTATCGATTACAGAAATACAGAAATTTCTACCGACGTTGTTATCACAGAAGCAGAAGCTGGTCTGTGGGAAAAAGGCACTGAATTTGCTCTGACACTGGACAAAATCGACTTTGACGATGACGCATCTGTAACAGCAGACGACAAGAGCGGTATGGAAATCAAAGACGTAAAAACAAAAGACGGCGAAATCCGTTTCACTGTTGACAGCGAAAGCGATGACGAACCTGCAACACTGACAGTATCTGACCTGACACTGTACATGGACAGAAACCTGCCCGCAGGTGCTTATGACCTGAACATGTACGCTCTGGATATGCTGGGCGTAGACAGCGCAGAAAAAGCAGAAGACTTCGATGGCAGCGATTATAAGGCAGCAGATAAAGGCTACCTGACTCAGACACTGCTGGCAGATGAAGATACAACTGTATTTGTAGGCGATGAATCCGACGATATCGACTACACAGCAAAAACAGGCTTTGTAAATATCGTAACAGCTGGCAGCGACACAACAGGCTTCACAACAAAACTGACAGTTCCCATCGGCGAAAACTACCTGATCGCTGGTGAAACAAAAGTAGAACTGGATGCACCTGCATACATCAATGCAGAAGGCTACACAATGCTGCCTGTAAGAGCAATCTCCACATCCCTGGGTATCGACAACAACAACGTACTGTGGGATCAGGCAACAAAAACAGTAACAATCCTGTACGGTGATCGTATCATCTCCATGACAGCAGGCGCTTCCGTAATGTATGTAAACGGCAGCTCCATCCCTACAAGCTCTTCCGTGGAAATCGTAAATGACAGAACATTCCTGCCTATGCGTGACCTGGCAACAGCTCTGGGCGTAACAGACCTGACATGGGATACAGATCCTACAACAGGCAAAACAACAACTGTTTACATGAACGCAAACAGATAAGACAAAGCATACCTGATTTCTTTTCAAAATTTATCCAAACCGATGTTTTCTGGAGGACGTCCAAAAGGACGCCCTCCTTTTGTGGGCATCTTCATAAGAAAACAAAGAAAGCCAAAATCCTTTGTGATGATAAGGATTTTGGCTTTCTTGCTTTATGAAGATTTTATTTGTTATGTTTTCTTATGAAGACAGCCGTCGCAATTCCCATTAAGAAATCAAAGAAAAGGAAAATCAATGTTTTTTGAATGGGATATTGCTTTTTTGCGCCTTTTTGGAAAAAAGGTATAATCTCTCTCCCTTTCAGCAAGACTATACCAAAAAGGCAGGTGAGCGGATTTTGGAAATCGGGAAAAATCTGGCGGCCAATCGGGCTGCTATGAAAGAATTGTTTGCCGACTGCGGAGATATTGTTTTCCGTGATTTTGCGGCAGCAGAAGGCCAGGGACAGCTGTTTCTGGTCTATGTGGATAATATGGTCAATACCACCGCTGTGGAAGATGCCATCATGACCAACATCATGAACCGCTGTCACGACACAGAAACGGAAGAAAGGCTTTTGGGACTCATGGAAAGCGTCATTGCCAACCGTGATGTGCAGCAGGTGGATACCATTGAAAAAGCCGCTGCTGGGGTACTGGCAGGGGATACAGTGATTTTTATGGAGGGGAGCTCTTTTGCCTTGCAGGCGTCTACCAGGGGCTATCCCAACCGTGGTGTGGGACATACGGAAACAGAAGTGGTGGTACAGGGGCCCAAAGACGCTTTCAC
>OHRH01001141.1_pt1 | contig 13686 bp, 11 predicted proteins | sample 1578391 | NCBI WGS metagenome assembly OHRH01 (sample SAMEA3879599, study PRJEB24766) | human gut metagenome | biome: human-associated habitat; feature: feces | place: USA | collected 1985/1987 | reverse complement strand
GCTGTTTTTTAGTTCCGGCAGATATTCCATATCAAACTTAATCACTGCATTGTTTAATTTTTTCCGCTGTAACTGCAGTTCTTTTCCCGGATCTTTTACACTTCTCACTTTGACATTCACTTCTCTCTGGGCTTCTTCAAACAATGCTACAAGCTCCGCTGTAATATTCCCCACCTCTGACCATGAATTTACTGTACTTTGCATTCTCATTTTAAACTGCAGCAACAACGTGGAATTATCTACGTCTTTTAGCTGCTCAATGGAATTTTCAACATACGCCTCCACAGACTTCCATACCGTTTCAAGATTTTTAACGCCTGCTGCCGCCTCATTGATCACAACACTGGCATCTGCCATATTTCCTCTGACAGCTACTACTTTTCTAATAAATATTGGTTTTCTAAAACAAAAACCGAAGTAGCTATCAGAACACTCAGTCTGATCTCTACTCCGGTAATTCCTGTCTCATCAGACAGCCTCTTTTCAGAACACTTAAGATCTGTTGCTTTCGTAGATTCTTCTACTTCACAATATCTCCTAATTCTAAATATTAAAATCTTTTTCTGTCAGAATAATTCTGTCTGCATCATCTGTATTCTTTCCAAGAACTCGCTTCACAAGCTTCTTGGCGGATACCTTTTGTGAATGCGACATCGCCTCATCCATAATGTCTTTTACTTCCGCAACTGTCACTGCGTGATCTTCTCTCTGCATCGCATCGATCCGGCTGTACAGCGCCAGGATTCCCATCTCATCGATACGATATCCATTCTCCTGTGCGTAAGTCTGACCGAATGTAACCAGCTCATCATTTACAAAGATCGGCACTTCCAATCTGCTTGTAAATTTCTTTCTGAATTCTCTATTGGAAGAAAGAACCCGATCCAGCGGCTTTCTCTGCTCTTCCAATACGATCAGCATCTCACCTGTATCCTTTTCCATCGCCTTGTTCAGCTTCGCAACCGTTCTTTCACTTAATTTTCCTGCTTTTTCAATGATCAGCGCTCCGCCGTACAGCTTGGCAATGATATCACTGATCTTCTTCTTATTCAGCGCTTCTCCGGTGATGATCGCAACTCTTCCCTGACGGATCTTTCTCTGCTTCTGGATCGCTTTGACCACATCAACCGCAAGAACCGTCTTTCCGTTGCCTTTGTTTCCGACGATCAGCAGGTTGCCTGTATTGGATGTACCTCTTCTGTTCGTACAGTTGCGGTCCTGCTCCAAAACATCCACAAGCTGTTCGCTCATGCCGCGCACCGGAACAAAGTAGGAGAACAGCTTCTTCTGCTCTTCTGTCAGCCCTGCTCTTTTTGCGCCCTGTCCGGACAGGTCATAGCGGCTGTGTACCAAAAATCCTGTATCGGAAATCGATAATGCATCTGCAATCTCATCCATCGGAAGCGGTGCAGTCTTTCCTGTCGCAATCAGCTTCGCAGTCTCTTTTCTGCTCAGCGGTGTCGTAGAACTCAGAATATCCGACTCAACAGGCTCTTCATCCGGAATCTCACGATCGTCCGGTTCATCACTCAGCGTCGGCTTGAACTCTTCCTGCAGCCCTGCTGCAATCGATTCGTAATCGTCCTCATAATCATCATCGTAATCCAGTTCTTCTTCGAATTCCTCTTCCAGTTCCTCTGCTGCGTCTTCTGTCAGAAGGTCTTCATAATCTTCTGCACTGTCAACATCCAGAGTCAGCTCTTCTGATTCCATTCTAAGCTCTTCTGTTGCTTCCTCCTTATTCTCAAGAGGTTCAACAGGAGTACTCGTGTGTACCGGAATCTCCTCACTCTCTTCTTCCGGAATCACACCTTCAATCTCATCGATCATCCTCTGAATATCCGGGGATAAGATCGGGCTCTTTGGCTTGCGCTCAATCTGTTCTATATCCTCTTCGTTCACTTCTGGAACTTCTTCCGGTTCAACACTGCCCTCTGCGGCTTCCCACTCAGCAAGAATATCATCAATATCAAGTATATCGTCAACCGGCTCGTCTATTCTCTCATCCTCTTTGATTTCTGTTTCTTCTAATTTAATAGATTCTTTTTCCATATCTTCCTTCTCAGCCTCTTCTGCTACTTCAGGTTCCTCGATTACTTCCACATCTGCTGCATCTGCCGTTTCCGGTTCTGCCAGCTCTTCTAATTCTTTCAGATCAACTTCCTTAACTTTCGTCTCGATCGTCTCCTCAATAATCTCTTCTACAGGTTCTTCCTCTGTCACTTGATCCAGCAATTCCAGATCTGATAATGACTCAATCTCTTCCAGTGCTTCTGCCAGATCTGAGCAATCATCTTCCCCTGTACTCTCCTCGTCATCACCTTCCACCAGTTCTGCGTCCTCTTCTGCCAATTCTTCGATGTCTTCTTCGTACTCTTCCGCATCCTCTTCTGAAAGTTCCAGCTCTTCCTGCTCCTGCGCTTCTTCTTTTTCTGTATGGAACAGATTCTGAAGCGCCTCGCCAAGCTTCATCGTATCACCCAGCTTCTTCTTCGGCGGCTCCGCTTTTTTCAGCTGCTCTGCCACTTCCTCCTCACTGAGTTCGGCATTCTCCGGCTCTGCGATCTGCTCAGAACGCTCCAGCATATCCTCTGTATAGCGGGCAGCTTCTTCCTGCTCTCTTCTCCGCTTTTCTTCTTCCTCAGCTTTTATTCTGCCCAGATCGATCAGTTTTTTCGCTTCTCTTTCTGAAGATTTTTCTGCTTCTTCCAGCCTTCTGTCATACTTTTCCTGCTGCAGCGGAGTCAATGGCTTGTATCGCATCTTCAGTTCCATAGCCTTGTATACATACTTGCCTTCGCTGAACCACAGAATCAGATCATCACACTCTTCCAGACATTCGGCTGTCATCCCGGCTTCTTCATATCTCTTGGCCAGCTCGTATGCCCACTCTTCGACATACTCTGCTTTTTTGAACTGCTCCAACGCACGGATCTGCTGCTCGATCGGAGCTCTTCGTGCTCTCAACAGGCGGTATCTTAGGATGTACTGATTCGGATCTTTTGGCGCAGCCTGTACGTATTCATCATAATAGTCGATTGCCTCTTCCAGATTTCCAACCTTTATCGCAAGAGTGCACAAGCGATATAATATCTTTCTGCTCCCCTCTGTTCTATGATAGGCAGCTCTCAGAACTCCAAAACTCTTACGGTAATCTCTGATCTTTTCATATATATTGCTGACGTTTAACAGCATATTTACATTTCTGACACGCTTCCAATCAATGCTGTCAGCAATCTCAGCGGCTCTGTTGTATGCACCGTTTTCCATAAGTTTTAGCATCTGTTCTGTCTTCAACTTATATTCATACTTGTCCACTATGCTCACCTCATTATACTTAGTCTGTACCTTACAGGTATCTTTCTCTTCATTGCCTAGTTTGTTCTAGTTTACCATATGACTCCCGTAATGTCAAAAAAATGCACCCTCAATTGACATTGAAGATGCATTTTACTTTTTATTCAAATTTTTCATATTCTATTTTATAAATCGAAGGAACTTCTCAATTCTGTTCCTGCAAGACCTCTACCTATGTTAATTGATATAGCAGTCTGTCCACTAAGACTGGCTTATATGAAACCTCCTGTTCTTCAATTTAACAATATCTATAACCTAAATCCGACTCGGTATCGGTATCATCCTATCATGAAAGTCCTCTCTTCAGTTATTCTCTCTATAACCTTTCGGCTGCTGCAGTATCATCTGACGATATTCCAACATCCTATTTGATTATTCTTTCTATAACTGGGGGTGCTTCATATAAAACTGATATTCCTTATCCATGTTTCTTTACACATGTTCGGGAACTTTGGCTACATGTGGTATCTATATTCAATACGTCTGTAGATGTCGAATCTTTTCATTTTCATCCAGCTTTACAATCTCTTCGATTTGATCTTTTCATTCACTTTTACTGGATCTTATCTTTCGTGGTAAAGGTCTCTTTTACAGGAACCTGCATCTACCGTACCACTGACATATTGAAATGTAACTGATGATATACTGTCCATTGGACCTCTGCCTCCTTAGTTCGTTTATTTTTAATCTAACAGAACGACTGCTTACTAAATTAAGAATCGCTCTTTAGTTAAATATCCTTTTGAGATGTGTGATTGTTGTATCTCTTTTGGATTGACTTAATAATAACACTATCCCTTTTAGTTGTCAACACACTTTTTTATATTTTATCGAAATGATTTTTAAATTATTACTTTTTATCAGAATTTTCTGAATATTTATTTTGTATAATCTGCGTATTGTTATTATAATCCGAACCGGATATAATGAATTTACTTTTTAGCTGTCGTCTGTACAGCATTGGCTTCTGTCTTTTAGAAGCTGTCTGTTTTCCGGCGTTTCGCCAGATTTTCAGTTGATTTTAACCGAACACAAGAATAAGAAGATTGCATCTACAGGATAAGTTTTTTATAATGGAGGAAAGTACATGAGAAAAAATAAAAAAAGAAATCACCAGAAACACCCTGTCCCGAATCACAAATATAAGGATCGGCTTTTTCGCCTGGTTTTCAATAACAAGAGGGATCTTTTGGACCTATACAATGCATTGAATAATACCTGCTATGAAAATCCGAATGATCTTGAAGTTAATACACTGGAGGACGCTGTTTATCTCTCTATGAAAAATGATATTTCATTCCTGATCGGCGGGACACTGAATCTCTATGAGCATCAGAGCACGTATAATCCAAATATGCCATTGCGCGGACTGATCTATCTCGCCAGGTTATATGATGGATACGTTGAGACGAAAAATATCAATTTATACAGCAGCTCTTTAAAAAAGCTGCCGATTCCTCAATACTTTGTGTTCTATAACGGCACAAAAGCACAACCGGATGAGACGATTCTTCGATTGACGGATGCGTTTGAATCTGTATCCGATAATCGGCAGCCTTGTCTGCAGTGCACCGCAGTGATGCTGAATATCAATTACGGACATAACCTTGCGCTTATGGAAAAATGCCAGCGGCTGAAAGAGTATTCTATTTTTGTGGATACGGTAAGGATTCAGTGTAAGAAAACGAGTGATCCGAGGCACGCTGTCACGAAAGCGGTGGACATCTGTATTGAAAAGGGAATTCTTCGGGATGTACTGGTGAAGCATAAAGCGGAGGTAATCAGTATGGTTCTGACATCATTTAATCAAAAGGCTTATGAGAAAGATTTATATGAAGAGGGCGTTGAGGAGGGCATTAATCTTGGACAAAAAGAAATTGTTCTCCATATGCTTCATTCCGGCAACTCTCCGGAGCAGATTGCTCAGCTGACCGGGATTGATATTGAAGTTGTAAAACAATGGATTGAAGAGGCTAAATAATTTTTGCAAAACACATCCCCCGGATGTCAGGCTTCTTTCTCCTGAAATCCGGGGGATCTATTCATTCTCTCTATTTTCTTAGCAGATCTCTGCTCCTGCCGGCATTGATTTTTCCGGTGTCATCAGTGCAAGGTTGCCTTCTGCATCTTCTGCGCATAACAGCATTCCTTCTGATAATACGCCTGCCAGTTTTGCAGGTTTCAGATTCACGAGAACCATGACTTTCTTTCCAACCATTTCTTCGGCTGTGTAATGACCTTTGATTCCGGATACGATCTGTTTTACCTGGCTTCCGATCTTCACCTGTGAGCAAAGGAGTTTTCTGGATTTTTTCACTTCTTCGCAGGCAATGATCTCTCCGACCTGGAACTGCATTTTTCCAAAATCGTCAAATGTGATCTCTGGTTTTGCTTCGATATCGATCACATCTTCCTCTTCTTTTTCTTCTTCAACCGGTGGATGCAGCTCTTCTACTTTTTTCAGAACTTCTTCCAGATCCAGTCTTGCGAAGAGGATTTCCGGTTTTTCTGTTACATGACCATTTCCGAGCTGCTCCAGAATCTTTTTGCTGGTGGATGGCATGAAGGATTCCAGAAGTTCTGCACCGCGGGAAATGCTCTGAATGAGGTTCCAGAGAACTGTTTCCAGACGGTCTTTTTTCGCTTCATCTTTTGCCAGTACCCATGGCATTGTCTCGTCAATGTATTTGTTGCAGCGTTTGAAGAGATTGAAAATTTCTGTCATTGCATCTGCCACACGCAGCTCTTCCATCTTGTCTTCGACTGCTTTTGGTGTGCTTTCTGTCACTGCCTTCAGATCTGCATCAACCTCTTCTGCCACACCTTTGTCTGTTACAGTTCCGCCGAAATATTTATTTGTCATGGAAACGGTTCTGTTGACCAGATTTCCAAGTGTATTTGCAAGATCCGAATTCATGCGCTCTACCATCAGTTCCCATGTGATAACTCCATCATTTTCAAATGGCATCTCATGAAGAACAAAGTAACGAACTGCATCAACGCCGAAGAAATCTACCAGTTCATCTGCGTAAAGGACGTTTCCTTTGGATTTACTCATTTTTCCGTCTCCCTGAAGCAGCCATGGATGTCCGAATACCTGTTTTGGAAGCGGAAGATCCAGTGCCATCAAAAAGATTGGCCAGTAAATTGTATGGAAGCGAATGATATCTTTTCCGATCAGATGCAGATCTGCCGGCCATAATTTGTGAAACTGCTCCGTGCTGTTTCCATCGCAGTCGTATCCGATTCCTGTGATATAGTTTGTAAGCGCATCCAGCCATACGTAAGTTACATGTTTCGGATCGAAGTCTACCGGGATTCCCCATTTGAATGATGTTCTGGAAACACACAGATCCTGCAGTCCCGGAAGCAGGAAGTTGTTCATCATCTCGTTTTTACGGGATACCGGCTGAATGAATTCCGGATGTGTATTGATATGCTCGATCAGTCTGTCTGCATATTTGCTCATTTTAAAGAAGTATGCTTCTTCTTTCGCAGGCTGTACTTCACGTCCGCAGTCCGGACATTTGCCGTCTACAAGCTGTGATTCTGTGAAGAAAGATTCACATGGAGTACAGTACATTCCTTCATAGTGCCCTTTGTAAATATCTCCCTGATCGTACAGTTTTTTAAAGATCTTCTGTACCTGTTTTTCATGATCTTCGTCTGTTGTACGGATAAATTTGTCATAAGAAGTATCCATCAGATCCCAGATTTTCTTGATTTCTCCGGAAACATTGTCTACAAATTCTTTTGGTGTTACTCCCGCCTCTTCTGCTTTGAGCTCGATCTTCTGACCATGCTCATCGGTTCCTGTCTGGAAAAATACATCGTATCCCTGACTTCTCTTGTATCTTGCGATCGCGTCAGCCAGAATAATCTCATAAGTGTTTCCAATATGCGGTTTGCCTGATGTGTAGGCAATCGCTGTTGTGATATAATATGGTTTCTTGTCTGCCATCTCTCTTCTCTCCTTCATAAAAAATCCCGTCTTCCTGCTGCCAAGAAGACGGGTGAATACCGTGTTACCACTTCTGATTTATCTCAGCCTCACGGCTGAAACCTCTGTGAGTGCTGCCAAAAACACTCTCTCGCTGTAAAGGGCGAACCCATCGCAGTTCACATCATGCTTGCTGCGCCGCTCGGGAGCCATGTTCGATCATCTTCCGTTCATCCCTCTCAGCATCGGATCCTTTCTCGGATCTTCCGGGAATTCTCTGTAAAATTTCGGATAACCTACTCTCTCCGTCTTTGCATTTTCCGTATGATTTTTCTACCAGATATGTGTATAAAATACACACTTTCTCGTTGAAAATCGTATCACAGCCGGAATGATAAGTCAAGATTGCACCTTTTAAAAATTTGTCTTATTACGATCCAGCGGCCACTTCGACCAGAAATTTTTTCTGCCGTAATGCCTCTTCGATCAGATCCAGTGTCTCTTCGGAATCTGCCTCGATCAGATGATAGTGATAATTGGAGGTAATATTTTTCAGAGGACTTGATTTTCCCCGCTTAATATCCTCTACAAATTCCATCACTTTTCGTCTGGATGTGATGTTAATCTCTGCCTCCATGTGACCGTACACCCTGTGATTGACCATCACGTTCACCACTTTTCCGCCCAGATCCACTACCGTACACAGCTCGTCTTCCAACTCTTCATCCGTGTGATTCACTTTGAAGATCCGGTTCACGGAATGTGGAGTATTCAGAAGATATCCCCTGTTTGTGGATATGATCTCATGTCCCGCTGCCCGGATCAGTGCGATATCCTGCACGATCACCTGCCGGCTGACATCAAATTCTTTTGCAAGCTGCGCCCCAGATACCGGAATACTGCTTTTTTTAATCTGATTTATGATTTGATCTCTGCGTTCAGAACCTGTCATAAATACTGTTCCTCTCTTTCTTTTTCTGCATCTTTATTCCACTGCATGCAGATTCTTTAAAGAAATATCCAGGATCGGAGCGGAGTGTGTCAACGCACCGCTGGAAATATAGTCAACTCCGATCTCTGTCAGACGCGCGATATTTTCTTTTGTCACATTTCCGGAGCACTCTGTCTGGGCTCTTCCGTCGATCAACTCCACTGCTTTTTTCATATCCTCCGGTGACATATTATCCAGCATGATGATATCTGCGCCGGCTTCCACCGCTTCTTTTACCATGTCCAGATTTTCTACTTCTACTTCAATTTTTCTTACAAACGGTGCATACTCTTTTGCCATCTGCACCGCTTTGGTCACACTTCCTGCTGCTCCGATGTGGTTATCTTTTAACAGCACACCGTCAGAAAGGTTGTAACGGTGGTTGTATCCGCCGCCTGCACGAACTGCATATTTCTCAAAAATACGCATATTCGGTGTTGTTTTTCTTGTATCGAGGAGTTTGATCTTGCTTCTTTCCAGAAGTTTTGCAACAGAATTGGTATAGGTCGCAATTCCGCTCATTCTCTGAAGATAGTTGAGCGCAACTCGTTCTCCGGAAAGAAGGACACGGATGTCTCCTTTGACTTTTCCCATCAGCTGCCCGTTTTTCACTTCTTCTCCGTCTTTGTAATATAACTCTACCTTCGTGTCGGGATCCAGAAGGGTAAACACTCTCTCGAACACTTCCAGTCCGGCAATAATTCCATCCTGTTTGCAGATCAGGTCTACTTCACCTGCCACTGCCTCTTTCATCACTGAATTGGTTGTCACATCTTCACTGGAAATGTCTTCTTTTAACGCTTCTAAGATCAGGTGATCTGCCTGAAGCTTCATTGTAATCTGATTCATCTGGTTTCTCCTTTATTTTTCATCTATTCTTTCATTTTATACAGCCTGTTCTTTTTCCAGGCACCATTGCTCTTTGATAAGATTTGCCGCCCTTTTTGCAAATACAAGACTCTCCAGAAGAGAGTTGCTTGCCAGACGGTTCGCTCCGTGCACACCGTTGCAGCTTGTCTCTCCCACTGCAAACAGCTGCGGCATGGACGTGTGGCTGTTCTTGTCTACCCAGATACCGCCCATAAAATAGTGCTGCGCCGGAACGACCGGAATGCACTCTTTTGTAACATCATAGCCTTCCTCCAGGCAATGCTCGTAAATATTCGGAAAATGACTCAATATCGTCTCTTTCTCGATCGGCGCCATGGACAGCCACACAAAATTCGTTCCATCCTTTTCCATCTGTTCCCGGATTGCCCTGGTCACCACGTCTCGCGGAAGCAGTTCATCTACGAAACGCTCCATGTTTTTATTATAGAGAAGTGCGCCTTCCCCACGGACGGATTCGGAGATCAGGAATCGTCTGCCCGGCTTTTCCGAATACAATGTAGTCGGATGGATCTGTACATAATCCAGATGCTCCAGACGAATGTGATGTTTTTTCGCTACTTCCAGTGCATCTCCTGTCAGATGCGGAAAATTTGTGGAATGCTGGTACAGCCCGCCGATTCCTCCGCTTGCCAGAATGGTATAATCTGCATAAATAGAGGACTCTTCACCACTTTTCGTCTTCACGGTGATTCCCGCACATTTTCCGTTTTCCTCAAGAATGTCTGTCATGGTCGTATATTCGTAAATTGTTACGTTATTCTTTTCCCTTACCCGCGCCAACAGCTTACTGGTGATCTCTTTTCCTGTCACATCTGCATGAAACAGAATTCTCGGTCTGGAGTGTGCCCCCTCTCTTGTGTAGGCAAACGCTTCTCCGTCCTTTTCAAATTCTACTCCATATCCTACCAGATCTTCAATGATTTTTCCAGAACTGCGGATCATAATATCGACAGATTCTTTCCGGTTTTCATAATGACCGGCTCTCATCGTATCTTCAAAATAACTGTCATAATCCTGTTCATCCCGGAGTACACAGATTCCGCCCTGTGCCAGAAATGAGTCACTGCTCTCGGCATCTGATTTCGTGATCATGATGATTTCTTTGTCATCCGGAAGATTCAATGCAGAAAACAGCCCTGCAACACCTGTTCCAACGATAACAACATCTGCTTTTTTATTCATAATACTCTCTTTCCTTTCGGCAGGCCTCTCTTTTTATGAAAGACACTCTATTTTGCCAGCTCCAGCATTTTTTCCAATGGTTTTCTGGAGTCAGTTCTCAATTCCTCACTCAAATGAACTTCATTCTCTCCTGTTTTTAAGACGTGAAGAACCTTTTCCAGTGTGATCAGCTTCATATCCATACAGACAGGCTCTGTCTCTGTAAAATAAAATTTCTTATCCGGATTGTCTTTTTCCAGCTTGTAGCGGACGCCGTTTTCGGTACAGATGATAAACTCTTGTTTCTCACTTTTCGTTGCGTAGTCGATGATTCCGGAAGTACTTCCTACATAATCGGAAATTGCAAGCACTGCCTTTGGACATTCCGGATGCGCCAGTACCTCTGCTGCCGGGTGCTGTGCTTTCGCTGCTTTGATCTCCTCAATCTGCATGTGTTCGTGAATCGGACAGTATCCCTCGTTGTATACAAAATTCTTTTCCGGTACCTGCTCTGCAATAAAATGTGCCAGGTTCTTGTCCGGAATAAAGAAAATGTTCTTGTTCGGAAGTGCTTTTACGATCTTCACCGCATTTGCTGATGTAACGCACACATCAGAATGTGTTTTCAGCTCTGCTGTAGAATTGATGTAGCATACAACCGCCAGATCTTCATATGTATCCCGCATTTTCTGAATGGTTTTGGCATCTGCCATATGTGCCATTGCACAGTCTGCATGCATATCCGGCATCAGAACTGTTTTCTCCGGGTTCAGTACCTTCGCACTCTCTCCCATGAAAGACACGCCACAGAATACGATGGTCTGCTCTTTCAATCCAACTGCAACCTTACTCAGATAAAAAGAATCTCCGATGTAGTCCGCAATGTCCTGAATCTCCGGTCTCACATAATAATGTGCCAGAATAACTGCATTTTTTTCCTGTTTTAATTTCTGGATTTCTTCCACAACTGTCATATTGTATTCCCTCACTTATCCTGAATTGTTAAATTTTTATCGTTAATTGCTGACAATTATAGCACAAGACTTTACATGTGACAAGACAGTTGTGAAATTAAAAAAGAAGATACAATCCGATTTAACAGACTGTACCTTCCATATTTTATACACTTAATTTCTTTTCAGCCAGAACACTGGAAATCACAAATAGTATAATGCATGCAACAATATAAAATGCGCATTCTCCAATTCCTATATAGAGTCCGCTATGGATTCCCATAAGTCCGTATTTGGCAAACAGATTGTAAATATATTCCACAATTCCATTGATCACAAAGAACAAAATGAATGAAACAATGCCCGCAAATCTGGAATTGATCAACACCGTTCTGGATACAATGACTGCCAGAAATCCGGTTGCGATCACACAGGTCCATGCAAGGAAGAAAAACAGAAAGATTGCCATAAGTGTGATCCAATCCATATTTCCCTGGAAAAGCCACTCTGCACCAATGCGAAGCCCTTTAAAAAGCTCTTCCCATGCATCCATTTTTGCAATCAAACTCAAAATGCAGGCTATTGCTGCCAGCACGTATGCTGCTGAAATAAAGAAAATCTGTAAAATTGCTGCAATGTACTTTGCTCCCAGGATCTTCCAGCTTTGCATCGGCACCATCCAGAGCATATGACTCTGCTTTGTTTTCAGGTCACGGTTCAATATCAACAGACTTTCAATTCCCATATAGAAAAATACAAACATTCCGACAAACATTTCCAGCATTACACTGATTCCAACTGTATTCCCGTTCTCTGTAAAGGTTCCAACTACAACTGCCAGTAAAAACACCAGAAGCAGCGCCAGTATGATGTTTCTGGATGTCTGCTGTTTTTTCAGCTCATATTTGATCAAACGTCCCATTTTGTTTCCTCTCTTTCTCTTTTCTCATTCTGCCTTTGTTCTTCCTACATGATCTCCAGATAAATATCTGCCACGGATTTTCCACTTTGCATCCGTTCTTCTTCCACTGACATCCGACGCACAACTTCTCCATCTTTGATAAAGATTGCCTCATCGATAAAACTTTCGATCTCATCGATCATATGTGTGGAAATTACAAAGGTATTTTTTTCATTTGCTGACTCCAGGATCATCCCGAGAATCTCTTCTTTTGCTTTATAATCAATTCCATTGAACGGCTCATCCAGAAGATACAGCTCTGCTTTGCGGCTCAGTGTTGCGATCACCTTCAGCTTTGCTGTCATACCGGTGGACAGTTCTTTGACCTTCATCTTGCCTTCCAGGGACATCCTTCTTACCATCTCGTGAAATTTCTTCTCATCAAAATCCGGGAAGAAATCTTTATAGTACTGTCCGACTCCGTTCACATCCAGAAAACTGTAGAAAAACGGCTCTGTAGACATGTAGGCGATCTCTGCCTTATCTCCATAGAACCACGGATGTTCCTTGAACAAAATCTCTCCGGATGTAGGCTTTGTCAGACCGGAGATGATCTTCATCCATGTGGTCTTCCCGCTTCCGTTCTCCCCGAGCAGACCATAGATCTTTCCGCCTTCCAGTTTCAGCGAAACTTCATTCAGCGCCTTTTTTGTGTAAAATGATTTGCTTAAATCACGACATTCTAAAATCATCTTCTCTCCTCCTTGTAGTCTGCAATTTTTGAGATAATATCATCTTTTTCAAATCCAAGATCCTGCATCTCATGTATAAAGCTGCTCAACAATTCTTCTGCCATTTCTTTTTTTATCGTCTCGAACATCGTCTCTTCCTCCATCACAAATGTTCCAATCCCCCGCTTTGTATAACAATATCCATGAGTCTCCATCTCTCTGTAGATTCTTGCTGCAGTGTTCTGATTGATCTTATAAAGGACCGCCAGCTCTCTGTTGGATGGAAGCTTCTCTCCGGGAAGTATCTTTCCCTGTATCATCTTTTTCTTCATCGGAGCCCCGCTGGGTGCCATCATCCGAAAAGGAGGACTGGGTATGCCGGTGGTCATTTCCGTACTGATTTTCTTACTCTACTACATCATCGACTCCGGAGCTACCCGTGTGGCCAAAAGTGGAGAAATGAATATCATACTGGGAACATGGATGAGTACGATTATCCTGGCTCCACTGGGTGGATTCCTGACCTACAAATCCAATAAAGATTCTGTGGTATTCAACATCGATGTCTATGTAGCCTTCTTCCGGAAGATACTGGGAATCAGAGTATCGCGTCATATTTTCAAGAAAGAAGTCATCATCCATACCCCCGACTACAGCAGAATCTGTCAGGAGCTGGATGAGCTCTGTCTGGAATGTGAGACTTACGGCAATACTCACAAGCTGCTGGGACCGCCGAACTACTATCGGGTGTTCACCAACAA
>OHRH01001117.1_pt1 | contig 14024 bp, 9 predicted proteins | sample 1578391 | NCBI WGS metagenome assembly OHRH01 (sample SAMEA3879599, study PRJEB24766) | human gut metagenome | biome: human-associated habitat; feature: feces | place: USA | collected 1985/1987 | reverse complement strand
CTCCCCTCAAAAGACCGATGGCTCCCCCATCGGTCTTTTACTTTTCTTTTTTCTAATATCGTCGGTTCCCACCAATCAGTCTGATCACGATCATAATGATCAGAAGAGGAACAAGAACCGGTGCCAGAAAACTGATAATTCCTGTTATAACAGACACAACTACTACGACTACAAATACAACTGCAAGGATCAGCAAAGCCTTCTTCCACCAGGTATCTAATCTGAACTCATGATAGGAACCATAAGAATGCTCTGTTCCATATTCATCCTTCTGTCCATAACCAGTGTAGCTGTTCTGTGCCTGCGTTGTCTGGTTGTACGAATTATTGAATGGACTTCTGTTCTCATAAACCACTTCTTCGTCTGTTCCATCACTTGCATCCACAATGGTTTTCGCAATTGCCCACGGATCTCCGAGCAGTTCCAAGACCTCCTGCTCGCTCTTTCCTTTTCTCATTTCTTCTATAATATAATCATCATAAAACTTAAGATGATCCTGAATTGTTGCGGCATCAAGCTTTCCATTCAAAGCCTCCTGTAATTTTCGGATAAATTCCTGTCTTGTCATATTCAACTGTTACCTCCTGTTCCGAAGGTTACTGTTCACACGATGTGCGACCAGCAACGCATCTCGCCATTTTAAATCGCCTTTGGCGATGGGGCGAGATGCATTCAAGTCAAAACACGCATCCTCCGTGTCAATCAGCGGAGTGATTGACACGGGAGTGAACAGTAACTTCCGAAGTTCTCTTTAGATGTAGAATACCACACTGCCATTCTTTTTTAAACCGTTATTTTCCACTACATCTGTCGTTCATAATTTGTTCATTTATCATTTAAAAATCTTTCATCTTCTTATCACTTTTTCTTCATTTCTCTCACATATACTATAAGCATCAAAGGAAAAAACAAAAAACTTTGAATAAACTTTTTCATAATACATGCCGGGAACCAGTAAATGGTTACCCGGCATCCTCCCTTTTATGGAGACTTTTTTCTTATTCCGGAACAACCGGATCATTTATCACTTCTTGTTTCGTTTCCTGTTGTATTTCCTCTTCTACAGATTTTTCCGCAGTTTCCTCTGTTTGCTGTTCTGTCGTTTGCTCTGCTTCTTCCTTGTTTTCCCCGTTATTCTCTTCTTCCGTCGTTTCTTCTATCTTCTTTTCACATGCTTTGACCGATTCCAGAATCTCCTGAACCCGTTCCTCCATCTCTTTCTTCCATTTCATATCTTCCAATGCTTTTTTTCTGTCCTGTTCAGTTTCACTATGTTCTTCTAGTATTGTTTTTACATCGTCTGCTTTCTGAGCTTGCACTGTCGTTTCACTTTTCCCAACTGTATTGTTACTTTCTCTTCCCCGGCTCATCCCAATTCCTGCTGCCGCAATTACTGCCCCGGCAGCAAATAAAAGAACCGCCAGTTTGACATTCCGAAGTTTTACTTTCTGTTCCAGATTCCATTCCTCGCGTTCCTCCGGAAGATCACGTATCACCTGGCTGATCTTGTCATAATGCCGTCTTCCGCCACCGGTACAACGTTCAATGATCCGCTCCAGTCTGCGTTCTTCACTTCTGCTAAGTTCTGGAATCTGCTCTGTATATGCCAGTAAAAACTGCAATATTTTACCATATCCGAACAAATCCACGGAACAATTTTTCCTGCTGCCTGACGCTGTCGGGCGGATAAAATGACTTCTCACCGCTTTCTGCTGCATCTTCTTCATAACAAATTCATTTTCCTGTGCATCCGGATTTAAAAGCAGCAGTTCTCCTTCTTCTGTCACAACAATACTATATGGGGTCAGACAACGATAATTCTGCCCACGTCTCGACTGCTGATACTTTCTTATTTCTCCGGCAATTTGTCGGAACCATTCAAATAACACCGCTTTATCTAACTGTGTATTATCCCGCAGATAATAAATCAAAAGTTCTCCCTGCAGGCAATCGATACTTGGCTGGCATTCGGTTCCTTTTTCCACGAAGCGAAGTACTTCATACATTTTTTCCATATTTAATTCTACTGCAATCTGTCATCTAAACGTGTGCGGCCCCACACCGCACACGATACAATACCTGTCCAATTGAAAATTATCAGAATCTGATACGAACTACTCTTCAGAATCTTTCCTGATTCTTCAGTCAGAACGACTGAAATGTGACTCTCATATTAATTGAATTCTTCCAGTCTGTCAAGAGCTGCGGCAACAACTTTATCCATGTCATAATATTTATAATCACCCAGTCGTCCGCCAAAGATTACATTTTCTTCCTTTTCTGCAAGCTTCTTGTATTCTTCAAACAATGCATTATTCTTCTCATCATTTACCGGATAGTATGGTTCCATGCCAACACTCCATTCTGATGAATACTCTCTGGAAATAACCGTCTTCTCCTGCTTGCCAAACTCAAAATGCTTATGCTCGATAATTCTTGTATACGGGACTTCACGCTCTGTGTAATTGACAACAGCATTTCCCTGATAGTTCTCACAATCAAGAACTTCTGTCTCAAATCTGACAGAACGATACTCCAATGCTCCCAGCTGATATCCAAAATATTCATCGATCATTCCTGTAAAAATAATCTTCTCTGCAATCTCCGGATTCTCTTTTCTGAATTCAAAGAAATCAATCCCTGTGCGAACTTCTGTCCCTTCCAGCATCTTCTCAACGATTGCTGTATAACCGCCAACCGGAATTCCCTGATATCTGTCATTGAAATAGTTATTATCGTAAACAAAGCGGAATGGCAGACGTTTGATAATAAATGCCGGAAGTTCTGTACACTTTCTTCCCCACTGTTTCTCTGTATAACCCTTGATCAGCTTCTCATAGATATCTCTTCCGCCAAGAAAAAGTGCCTGTTCCTCCAGATTCTGTGGATCTGTGATTCCTGTCTCTTTGCGCTGTTTTTCAATAATCTCTTTTGCTTCCTGTGGTGTGCGGATATTCCACATCTTACTGAATGTATTCATATTAAATGGCAGGTTATAAAGTTCATCTTTATAAACTGCTACCGGTGAATTGATGTAATTATTAAATTCCGCGAACTGATTCATGTAATCCCATATCTTTTTATCAGACGTATGGAAAATATGTGCACCATATTTATGTACATGGATTCCTTCTATGTCCTCACAGTAAATATTTCCTGCAATATGATCTCTTCGGTCAATCACAAGACATTTCTTCCCTTTTTTCTTTAATTCATGTGCCATGACAGCTCCATAAAGACCTGCTCCGACAATCAGATAATCGTATTCTTTCATTTACTCCTTCTTTCCGCAGAACGATTGTCTGGATCCGGTAAAATTCAGAGATTAACCTTTCTGCCTTCTTTCTTTTCATGTTATGGTGTGTTTATGATAACACATTTTCTAATAAATTTGAATCTCTATCAAAAATACGGTATACTTAACAGCAAAAGGAGGATGAATTATGCTTATAAAAAATGGTTTTCTAATTGATCCTGCATCTGATACAGAACGTCTTGTCGACCTTCGCATCACAGACGGTCTGATCCAGACACTCGCAGATGCCGGAACTCTGACACCTGAAAATGGAGAGGATGAGCTTGATGCTGCAGGACTTATGATTTCTCCAGGACTTGTTGACACACACATTCATTTCCGTGATCCCGGATTTACTTATAAAGAAGATCTCCATACCGGATCTCTAGCAGCTGCTGCCGGTGGATTTACTTCCGTGATCTGTATGGCAAATACTTCACCGGTCATCGATTCTGTTCCGGTTCTCAAAGAACTGATGGAACGGGAGGCTTTGGAAGACATCCATATTTTCCAGGCTGCTGCTGTCTCCTGCGGACTCAAGGGTGAAGAGATGACTTCTATGAAGGAACTTGCCGCTGCCGGTGCCTGTGGATTCACAGATGACGGAATCCCTCTTAAGAATGCTGCATTTCTCTATAAGGCCATGGAAGAGGCGAAGGCACTTGACCTTCCGATCAGTCTTCATGAAGAAGATCCTGCATTTATTGAAACAAACGGAATCAACCACGGACCTGTATCTGATGCGCTGGGCATCTACGGATCTCCTTCGATTGCTGAAGAATCTCTTGTTGCCAGAGACTGTCTGCTGGCGCTTCGTTCCGGTGCACAGGTCGTAATCCAGCATATCAGCTCCGGACAGTCCGTTGAACTGGTACGTACCTTTAAAGCTATGGGAGCAAATCTGCATGCAGAGGCAACTCCGCATCATTTCACTTTGACAGATGAAGCTGTATTAAAATACGGCGCACTTGCCAAGATGAACCCACCGCTTCGTACAGAAAATGACCGCCTTGCTATCATCGAAGGTCTCAAAGACGGTACGATCGATCTGATTGCTACAGACCACGCGCCACACAGTACGGAAGAGAAATCCCGTCCTATCACACAAACACCAAGCGGTATTATTGGTCTTGAGACTTCCCTTGCTCTCGGAATCACTTCCCTTGTACGTCCGGGACACCTGACATTAAGCCAGCTGATCGAGAAGATGACGATCAATCCTGCCAGCCTGTATCACCTTCCGTGCGGTTCTGTCGCAGAAGGAAAATCAGCTGATCTTGTACTGTTTGATCCGAATGAGAAATGGACTCCTGAGACTTATGCTTCTAAGTCTTCTAATTCTCCATTTACCGGATGGGAATTGTATGGAAAAGTAAAATATACAATCTGTGATGGAAAGATTGTATACAAGGATTAATCTAAGAGGTCCCCTGCAGAATCTTTCATTTCCGCAGGGGACCTCTTCTTTGCTCATTAATCCTCGATCGCTGTTACTGTATAATCTTTGTCTTCGACTGTCTTTTTCAGCACTTCATTACTGATTTCGGAATTCAGTGTTACAACTGCTGTTCCGGCCTCATGGCTGACTTCTGCTGTATCAACCTGCTCAAGTGCCTCGAGAGCTTTCTTCACAGCCGCCTCACAGTGTCCACACATCATTCCTTCGATTTTCATTGTCTTTGTCATCTTTGTCTCCTCCTTGTTTTCTGACTCATTTTTGTCTGCTAAGACAATATCTGAAACAGTATTTTCTGCTGTTTCTACCTTTTTCATCTTTCTTTTTCTGTCTTTGCTGGCATCGTACATTTTAAACAGATTCAGTCTCAATGCATTTGTTACTACACAGAAACTGGACAGGCTCATTGCCGCTGCTCCGAACATCGGATTTAATTTCCAACCAAAGACCGGGATCCAGATTCCTGCTGCCAGTGGAATTCCTATCGCATTATAGAAAAATGCCCAGAACAGATTCTCATGAATGTTGCGCAATGTTGCACGGCTCATACGGATTGCCGCCGGCACATCACTTAACCGGCTCTTCATCAGCACAACATCCGCTGCATCGATTGCAATATCTGTCCCCGCTCCAATGGCAATTCCCATATCTGCCCTGGTCAGTGCCGGTGCGTCATTGATACCGTCACCTACCATCGCAACCTTTCCTTTTTCTTTCAGCTTGCGGATCACCTGTTCTTTTCCTTCCGGAAGAACACCTGCGATCACTTCATCCACACCTGCCTGCTCACCAATTGCCTTCGCTGTGCGCTCATTATCTCCGGTCAGCATAACAACATGGATTCCCATATTCTGAAGTTCTTTCACTGCCTGTGGACTATCTTCCTTGATCACATCCGCAACTGCGATCATGCCAAGGAACTGCTCATTCCTTCCAAAGAACAGCGGTGTCTTTCCTTGCTGTGCCAACCGTTCTGTCTGTTCTTTTATGCTGGCAGAAATCTTCATTTTGTCAGAAATGAATTTAAAATTGCCTCCGTACAGCCAGTCCTCTCCAAGTTTTCCTGACAGACCATTTCCCGGAACTGCCTGAAACTGTGTGATTTCACTTTTCTGCTCTGCTTCCCCATTTTCTTCTGCCTTTGCAAGAATTGCCCGGGCAAGCGGATGCTCACTTTTCTTCTCCAATGCATTTGCAAAAAATAATAATTCATGTTCTGTCATTCCGTCCGCAGGGAGCAAATCCGTCACCTTCGGTTCTCCACTTGTGATCGTTCCTGTCTTATCCAGTGCGACAATCTTCGTCTTTCCTGTCTCTTCCAGCGAAACAGCTGTCTTAAACATGATTCCATTCTTCGCGCCCATTCCATTTCCAACCATAATTGCAACCGGAGTGGCCAGACCTAATGCACACGGGCAGCTGATCACCAGAACAGAAATTCCCCTTGCAAGTGCAAATCCAACAGGCTCTCCGACAAGCAGCCATACGATCATTGTGACAACTGCAATAGAAATAACTGCCGGAACAAATACTCCTGAAACTTTATCTGCCACTTTGGCAATTGGCGCTTTTGTTGCTGCCGCATCACTTACCATCTGAATGATCTGTGATAATGTCGTATCCTCGCCAACTCTCGTCGCCTCGCAACGCAGAAAACCTGACTGATTCATTGTAGCCGCAGACACTTTATCCCCTTCTGCTTTATCTACCGGTATACTCTCTCCGGTCAGGGCAGCTTCATCTACTGCACTGTTTCCTTCCAGAACAATTCCATCCACCGGAATATTCTCCCCCGGTCTTACAACAAACTGATCTCCTCTTCTCACCTGGTCAATCGAAACTTCCTGTTCTTTTCCATCACGCAGGAGCGTTGCTGTCTTTGGTGCCAGCTTCATGAGGCTTTTTAATGCATCTGTTGTCTTTCCCTTTGAATGCGCTTCAAGCATCTTTCCTACTGTGATCAACGTTAAAATCATTGCTGCTGATTCAAAATAAAATTCATGCATCAGCTCCATCACATGATCCATATCGCCTGCCGTCTGCGCTGCTGTCATAGCGAATAATGCATACACGCTATATCCATAAGATGCACCTGCACCAAGTGCAACCAGCGTATCCATATTTGGTGCTCTATGGATCATGCCTTTCCATCCACTGATAAAAAACTTCTGATTGATCACCATAACGATTGTCGTTAACAGGAGCTGCGCCAGCCCCATCGCCACATGATTCCCTTCCAGAAATACCGGAAGTGGCCAGCCCCACATCATATGCCCCATTGACAGATACATGAGCGGAATCAAAAAACACAAAGAAGCGATCAGACGCCTTTTCATCTTCGGTGTCTCCCTGTCTTTCAACGCATCTTCCGCACAGTTCTGCTCACTTTGATTCATCCCATGCCCTTCATTCTTTGCAGATTTCAACGTTGCCCCATATCCAGCTTCCTCAACAGCCGCAATGACCGCATCTACTGTTGCTGTGCCTTCCACTCCCATGGAATTCGTCAGAAGACTGACTGAACAGTTCTCAACTCCGGGGACTTTCCCAACTGCCTTCTCAACACGGGCACTGCAGGCTGCACAGCTCATTCCCGTCACATTATATTGTTCCATCTTGCTCCTCCTTCAAGTTGTGATCCGGACTTTTTGTGCCAGATCTCTCTTCAGATCTTTTATCGCATCAATTTCTGAAGTGTCGTCACGAGCTCGTCAATCGTTTCATCTTTTCCATCCCGGATATCATCTGCCACACATGTCCGGATATGGTTTGCCAAAAGCACTTTATTGAAACTATTCAGAGCCGCATTCACCGCAGATACCTGAATCAGAATATCCGGACAATACGCGCCTTCTTCAACCATCCTTCGAACTCCCCTGACTTGTCCTTCAATTCTACTCAGACGATTCATCAGATCTTTATATTCTTTTTCCGGTCGATCCTTTGTCTTGTGACAACATCCCGGACAGACTTTCTTTTCTTCCATTGTATTTCTCCTATCGTATAACCCCCATGGGGTATATTTTCTAATTATTAATATATACCCCCTACAGGTATATTTCAAGTGCTTTTTAACAAAAAGTTACTGTTCATGCTACGTGCGGTTGCTGCTTACGCTATATGCGGCCGGCAACAACAAAGAAGCTGTCATGGAACATTTCACAATTGTATCTATGTTCCATGCAGCTTCTCTGCAATCCATTATTATGTTCGTTATTATATTTCCTGACAAATCTGTCTTATTCTACACTCTTGAGTGATTCAACCATGTTAATCTTCTTTAACTTAAAATACATCACTCCATTGACAAACAATGAAAAAGCCACTGTCAGAAGAAAGGCATACAGGAAACTCGGTGGATCGATATTTCGTCCAAACATAACCGAATCAATCTCCACTGTCTCAACAATAAAGCGATGCAGAATTTTTCCGATCAACAATCCCGCCAGTGCCCCAATCAAGGTCAGCAGGATATTCTCTCTGTAAACATAAGAAGAAACTTCCTTGTCATAAAATCCAAGTACCTTTAATGTTGCCAGTTCTCTCTTGCGCTCTGTAATGTTAATATTATTCAGATTATACAGCACTACAAATGCCAGCATTCCTGCTGAAATAATCAATACAACAATCACGATGTCCAGACTCTCCAGCATATGATCCACCTGCTTTTTCAGGCTTGTCGTATAGCTGATGCTAAGTGTTCCATCACACTTCATTATATTTTCGCCGACATCCTTTGCCTCCTCTGTTGTACGGTCCTGAGTTCTATAATAAATTGAATTATAGGCCGGAGCCTCACCGAATGTCTTTTCATAGACTTCAGATGTCATATAGAGATAATGTCCCATATAGTTCTCACAGATTGCGCTGATCAAGACTGTTTTCTCTCCATCATCTGTATTGATTGTTAAGTTATCACCAACACTGACTCCCAGCAGTTTCGCTGCTTTTTCAGTCAGGATTGCTCCTTTATCATCCAATGAATAAATTTCTTTTGTCTTCCGATCCCGGGTCACGACAAACTTTTTGAATGCTTCCACATCTTTTGGTACATCTAAATAAACTTCCTGAGAAGACTCTCCTGAACTGATCTCAATATTTTTCAAAAGATTTTCTGCAGTCACTGATACCTTCTTATCCGTATCCAGTTCTTTCTGAACCTCAATTCTCTCTTCTTCTGTCACATCTTCCTTTAAAATAACGTCTCCATCATAAAGCTGAATCTGTTCGTATTGAAGCGGAACGATTGCTGAAATAGAATCTTTTAATCCAAAACCAAACAACATCATGCCCATACAACCGCCAATTCCAAATACGGTCATGAAGAAGCGTTTTTTATATCTCACCAGATTACGCACGGTTGATTTCCATGTGAAATTCAGATTTTTCCAGATAAACGGAACTCGTTCCAGAAATACTCGTTTTCCCTGTTTTGGTGTCGGCGGACGCATCAATTCTGCTGCCTGCTCTCGTAATTCTTTCATACAGGAGAACAGTGTTGCGATCACTGTACATGCAAGTGCTGCTGCACATGCTGCTACGGCATAATACAAATTATACGGAATCACAACATCATTCATATGGCGATACAGGATCTTATATGCCGTGATGATAATATAAGGAAGTATCTTTTCTCCAATCAGAATTCCGAAAACACCACCGGTTAATGTCGCAAGGATCGCATACCAGAGATATTTTCCAACAATTGAAGCATTTCCATATCCGAGAGCCTTCAAAGTACCGATCTGCGTTCTCTCCTCCTCTACCATTCGTGTCATTGTTGTCAGACTGATCAATGCTGCAACAAGGAAGAAAATGAGTGGGAACACTTTACCGATTGCCCGCATACGGTCTGCATTATCTCCGTATCCACTGTATTCTGTCAGATTGTTCCGATCATAAACATACCACTTTGGCTTTTCAAGATCATCAATCTTCTGTTGTGCTTTCGCAAGCTCTTCTCTTGCTTCTGTAATCTGCCACTCTCCATCTTCAATCTTCTTCTGAGCTTCTATACGACCTTCCTCATACACTGCCCAACCGTCTTCCAGCTCCTTTGTTCCGCTGCTTAACTGCTGCTGTGCCTCCTCAATCTTCTTCTGTCCCTCACTGATCTGCTTCCATCCGCTATCAATCTGCTGCTGACCGGACGTAATCTGCGCCTTTGCCTGATCTATCTGCCGACTTGCGGTAAGGATTGCAGCATCTCCCTGTGTCAACACATCCGTCAGTTTCTGTATATTATCCTGCAATACCGGAATACCTTCTTCAATCTGAGCTATCCCGGCTTCAACTGCTGGAAGCCCTTCGTTAATCTGCGTCAATCCGGCTTCGATCTTTGTCTGGTTTTTCTGAATCTCCGCTTCGGCAGCTTTCGCCTCCAATTCCATTTTATCCAGATTTGCTTTCAATTCAGTCAACTTCTCTTCCATTGCTGTTTTTTCAGCTTCCAACTGTTCTAACTGAGCCTTTAATTCTGGATCTTCTTCTCCTGCTTCCTGCTTCCGGTCGTATTCTTCTTTCAGTGCCTCATAGTTCTGTAAAAGAAGTTCATATTGTGTATTTAGTTCTTCATAGGACTGTTTCAACGGCTGATAAATCTGCTGATACGCAGACTGATAGTCTTCTGCCTGTTGCTGCAATTCTTCCTTTGCTTTCAGAAGCTCGTCTTTCTTTTGCTGCATCTGTGTCTGTTGCACTAAAAGTTCTTGTCTCTGATCTTCCAGACTTTCTTCCTGCTCTTTCAGTTGTGCCAGCTGATTTCTTAATGTTGTAAGTGCAATCTGTTTTTCGCTAAGTTCCTGTGCTCCCTGCTCAACTTGTGCTTTTGACTGATTCAGCTCCTTTTGCTTTGATATCAGAAGATTTCTCGACTGCTCCAGTTCAAGCTTCGAAGCTGCCAGCTGATTTCTTCCTCGTTCAAGCTCTTTCTGCGCTGCATCAAGTTTCTCTCTTGCACTTGCAAGTTCTTCTTCCGCCTCTTCTTTTCCATCCGCCAGATCCTGCTCTGCCTGAGCTAACTCTTCTTGTGCTTCATCCACTTTTTCCTGCGCTGTCGAAGTAATCTCATCATATCTGGCCTGTTCTCTTTCCGCTTTAATTGCCTGAACCTTTTTCAGCACAGAATCCACATGTTCTTCATATTCTTTCGTAAATGCAGTCGCTTCCTTTGCACCTTCAACCTGCACTGTAATCTCTGTATACACATCTAATGAAAATGCTTTCTCCGGAACGCAAAGAAAGGCACTGACACTTCCATTTCCAATTGTTGTACTGCCTCTGTGAAATGCAATATACTCCGGACTGCTGACCGTACCAACAATGGTAAATGTATCTGTCTTAAGTGTATCTTCCAAAGAATCCGAAGTCCCACTCGATAATGTGATCCTATCCCCAATCTTCAGATTCTTTCCATCCAGATAATCTGCATCTATTACACATTCATTTTCCTTTTCCGGAAGCCTGCCATCTTCTAACTGAGCTTGATTCATCTTGTCCTGGAGCGCCATAACATGAACTGCTACCTGGTTTCCCCGAATCGTACAAAGTACATCTGTTGCATAGCTTCCTTCTGCATCCAATACACCATCCACAGCACGAATTGCATCCAGATCATCTTCTGTCAGTCCCATTGTACTCATTACCTGAATATCCATCAGGTTCTTCTCATCGAAATATGCATCTCCTGAATATCTCATATCCGGCTCTGATGCACGGATTCCGGAAAAGAATGCACATCCTATCGCAACAATAAAGAAAATGGATAAAAAACGTCCAAGGCTATGACGGATCTCCATATAAAAGTTTTTTCGTAATGCTTTCTTCATCCACATCCCCTACCATTCAATTTCATCAATCGAAGTCGGATTCTCATTAGATTCCATTCTTGCTACCTGTCCATTTTTTATATGAATCAATCGATCTGCCATCGGCGCAAGTGCCTGATTATGTGTAATGATAATAACTGTCATTCCCTTTTCTCTACACATATTCTGAAGTAATTTCAAAATTGATTTTCCTGTATTGTAATCCAATGCACCTGTTGGCTCATCACAAAGCAAAAGCTTTGGGTTCTTCGCTAATGCTCTCGCGATTGAAACTCGCTGCTGCTCACCACCGGAAAGCTGTGCTGGAAAATTATTCTTCCGTTCCCCCAGACCAACTTCCTCCAAAACTGCCTGTGCATCCAACGGATCCTTACTGATCTGTAACGCAAGCTCAACATTTTCCAATGCGGTCAGATTCGGCACAAGATTATAAAACTGAAAAACAAATCCGATGTCATCTCTGCGGTATCCTGTCAGCTGTTTGGAATTATAAGCTGTAATATCTTTTCCATCTACATACAGCTTCCCGCTTGTTGCTGTATCCATTCCGCCGAGAATATTAAGCACAGTTGTCTTACCTGCACCACTTGGTCCAACGATTACAACAAGTTCTCCCTGCTCAATCGAAAAGCTGATGTGATCCACTGCATGAATCTCAACTTCACCCATTTTATAAGTTTTCGTGATATCCTGCACTTTAACGAATTCCTTCATCTACATTCTCCTGACTCTTTTTCTCTTCTTCTGCATCTCTCCTGGCAAGCAGTCTGTTGCTCTTTTCTTCGATTCTCTACAGACGCAGTTTCTCCCACTCTTCTCCTGCACCAAATGTCTCATGAAAACGTTCCGGAAGCGGTGTATCCTGGAATAATTTCTTCTGATACTGTACGATCAGACTCGCAGCTAACGGCACTGCACCTGAATATTGCCGTTTCAAAACCTTACAATATTTCTGACATAACGGATCTGGCTTTACACTCATCACTATGTCATGCAATGAATCGTATTTTCCCACTGCCTTCATCCCAAGAAACAACGCTTTTCGCTTTCCAGATGTCGGTGCCAGAAACAGCTTATGATAAAAAACCATCCCTTTTAATGCCTTATAGATCTGCTCGGCTGTTACATCTTTGAAAAATGGTGCGATCACTTCCGCATACTCCATCTTAGGATGAATATGCTTCGCTGTCAGATAGCGCAAAGGATCATGATAATCTTCCGTCAGCATCATTCGATCCAGTTCCATCTCGATCTCATTATGTGAAACTCTTCCGACCTGCATAATCTTTTCAACATAAGGATGACATTCACTGTCTAAAGCAAAATGACAGATAAATCCATAAATATATGCACGCGCCGCTGCCGGATCTTTTGCTTTCTCAATCACTTCAACAGCATGATGGAAAAACTCATCGGCAAATTGTTCATGAAGTGTATGCCCCTGTTCATTCACCGGATCTTTCTTTAATGCATTATAATAAAATAAGATATCCGGTCCATGTAACCCAATATCAAACAACTCTCTATGCGCTTCTATAGAATTCTGAAGGGGTCTTGGAAGTGCGCTGAGCACCTCTTTTCCGAATTTATAATGTGCGTATGTTGTTGGCATAAGAAACCTCTCCTTTTTCCGAATTTTCTTGTTAAGATTTATAATTACTCATATTATTATATTAACACATTCTTCCCTGTCTGACAGTAATTATCTTTATAAAAAATATGTGAAATGAGATTAAAAATGCTAAATTTTTACTGCTTTTTCACTTCTTTTAATGCAATAATCACTTGACATTTATATTTCTTTTTACTATATTAGTATGTACAGCACACAAGAGAATGTGTCTGTTACAGTAGAGAGTATTTATTACTCTACCCTGATCAGGGCTTGTACTGGTTTCGACAGGGATCTCGAAGATGGAGAAGCTATCCGTAGGCTGATGCGTTAAATCGCAAACTTAAAATTAAACGCTAACGATAATTTCGAATTAGCTGCAGCCTAAATGCTGCATGTCAGCCCTGAAGCACTCACACTTTAGGAATCTGGCACCGACTATGTGAGAAACGATGACGGCAAAGCTTTGAGCCGTAGGCGTATTATGAAGCTACTGAACCCGTAAGGATGTTAGTTTTCGTACGGCAGAGGGAATGTCAAATAACTGACTATGATAGTAGAAGTACATGGGACAGGTTTTTGGACGCGGGTTCGATTCCCGCCAGGTCCACTTTTAATGAAAGTGTGAAGACTTTAAAATAACGGCATTGTATCTCGTAAGATGAGATGCAATGCCGTTATTTTTTGAATAATATCCTTACCTCCAAATGGAATGCATAAAACAAAAAACTCTGAGATTCTTGCAAACATTGACTTCACAAAAATCTCAGAGAAAAAAATAATGCCGCAGACCGGAATCGAACCGTTTTACTTAATCTCAAATACTGATAGAAA
>OHRH01001104.1_pt1 | contig 14225 bp, 12 predicted proteins | sample 1578391 | NCBI WGS metagenome assembly OHRH01 (sample SAMEA3879599, study PRJEB24766) | human gut metagenome | biome: human-associated habitat; feature: feces | place: USA | collected 1985/1987 | reverse complement strand
TTCTTTGGCAGGAATGGGATGACCTGTTACTTTTCTTGCGGTTTCGATGACTTCTCTTACAGAGAAACCAACGCCGTTGCCCAGATTGAAGATGTCACTCTGACCACCTTTCAGCAGATAATCCACAGCCAGAATGTGCGCATCCGCCAAGTCTGTTACATGGATGTAGTCACGGATGCATGTGCCGTCGGGTGTAGGATAGTCATTGCCGAAAATGCTGATGAATTCCCGCTGACCGTTAGGCACCTGCAAAATCAAAGGAATCAGATGGCTTTCGGGATTATGTGCTTCCCCGATGTTGCCGCTGACATGGGCACCGCAGGCGTTGAAGTAACGCAGGGATACATAACGCAGGCCTGTTGCGTTGCCTGTCCATTTGAACATTTTTTCCATTGCCAGTTTTGTTTCACCGTAGGGGTTGGTGGGTTCTGTACGGTCGTTTTCCAGAATGGGCACCCGTTCCGGTTCGCCGTAAGTCGCTGCTGTGGAGGAGAACACGAATTTATCCACGCCGTTGGCAACCATAACTTCCAGCATATCTCTTGTTTTGCTCAAGTTGTTTTCATAATATTTCAGGGGATTTTCCACGCTTTCCCCTACCAGAGAATAAGCGGCAAAATGGATAACCGCTTCGATATTTTCTTTCTGGAATACATCGTTCAGGAAAGACTTATCAGAAATATCGCCTTTATAGAACTTTGCGTCAGGATGTACCGCTTCCGCATGTCCTGTTTCCAGATTATCCACAACTACTACTTCTCTGCCTGCTTCACACAGGGCATATACCGTATGAGAACCGATATAGCCTGCGCCGCCCAATACCAAAATTGCCATAGAGCATCCCTCCTATTTTTTTTCAAACCTTCATCAATTCTGTACCGCCTGCGGGACGAATAGACAGTACATGACATCTGCCCTTGCCCACAGCTTTTTCCATCTGTTCCACAAAACCTGCCAGCATTTCCTGAGGCACAAAAGCCTGAATGGTTCCGGCAAAACCACCGCCATGGACACGGTAAGCGCCTTTGCCTGCCAATGCCGCTTCACAAGCTGCCAGTGTATAAGCAACTTCCTGATGTTCCACACTGCCGGAAACATACACGTTTTGCAGATACATGAAAGAAGAATAGCCAGATTCTTTCACCAGAGATAAGAACTTGTCAAAATCTCCTGCTTCCAGTGCCGCCGCTTCGTCAATGGCTCTCTGATTATCTTTCAGGAAATGATATGCACGCAATGTTGCCCGGTCGCCTGCTTTTTCTCGAACCGCAGCCATATCTGTCAAAAAGTCTGCCAGAGCCACTTACCGCAGCACTTCTTTGCCGAAGTGAGCCGCTACCTGCCGCATTTCCATAGGGATAGCGGAATATTCATCGGACAGGTCTGCATGGTCTGCGCCGCTGTCGATGATACACAGAGCATAGCCTGCTTTTGTGAAATCGAAATCCAGTTTTCTTACGACGGGATTTGCGTTATCCCGGAAATCAATGGCAACAACGCCGCCTACGGAAGACGCTGTCTGGTCCATCAGACCGCTCATTTTGCCAAAGTATACATTTTCCGCATACTGACCAATCTGTGCAACTTCCACAGGTGTCAGTTTATTTTCGCAATACAGTGCGTTGATGACTGTACCCACCAGCACTTCATAAGCCGCGGAAGAAGAAATGCCGGAGCCTTTCAGTACATTGGAAACGGTATACATATCCAGACCGCCCAGTGTATAGCCCATCTGTGTGATTTTGGAAGATACCCCACGAATGAGGGAAGCTGTTGTATTGATTTCTTCTTTTTTCACTTCCAAATCATCCAGAGAAATTTCTTCCATGCCGTAGCCTTCGGAGAAAATACGGATGATACGGCTGTCATTTTTCGCTGCCGCGCCGAAAATATCCAAATCTACTGCCGCTGCCAATACACAGCCATGCTGATGGTCTGTATGGTTGCCGCCAATTTCTGTTCTGCCGGGTGCGCTGAAAAAACGCTCCGCTTCTTTGCCGAATGTATCTGCAAAGCCTTTTTCCGCATCTGCCATCCGTCCCAGATAAAAATCCGGCTGTGCTTCAAAACGGGGATAGGCTGCCAAAAGGCTTTCTTTGTTCCAATTTTGTTTCATGGTGTTCCTCCTGTTTTATCGATAAATAACCCCTGCCACAATGGCAATGACCAAAGCTACTGCAATAACTGCCACCACAATATTCATGGTCTTTAAAGAAACATTGATATGGGAATACAGATTGTATTTCGCCCCTGTGAATTTACTTTCTTTTTGTTTCAGTTCAATTTCTTTTTCTTCCAGGGCTTTTTCCCGCTCTTCCAGCTCTTGTATCCGCTGTTCCAGCTCCTCTGGGTTTACAGGTTTTTGTGTATCTGCCACAAAATCCCTCCTTTGTTTTTACCGCTTCAAATTGCAACAATTCCCCCGTAGTCAAACGGGGGAATTTTCATATCACATCATACCGAAAAAATTATTTCTTTGCAATATACTTACGTACGTCAATGGCAACAGCCAGAATGATGATCAGACCTTTGATGATGTACTGCAGATATGCGTTAACGCCCAGATAATACAGGCTGTAATTGATTACCTGCAGAATGATAACACCAATCAGGATACCAGGGATGGTACCAACACCACCGGAGAAGGATACACCACCGATAACGCAGCCAGAGATCGCATCCAGGTCATAGTTTGTACCAGTAGCTGTTGTTACACTCTGGATACGGCCTGCTTCCAGGAAAGCAGCGATACCATACAGGATACCTGCTACCAGATAGATCAGCATGATATTTTTTGCTACGTTTACACCGGATACAGCAGCCGCTTCAGGGTTACCGCCGATAGCGAACATGTTTTTACCCAGAGTGGTTTTATTCCATACAAACCACATAACAATGGCACAAATTACCATGAAGTAAACCAGATGAGGAATACCGAACCAGTAGCCGTTTACCAGATCAATGTATCTGGAGTCCAGGCTGGCGATAGGCTGTGCGCCGCCCTTCTGGCTATCGATGTACAGACACAGAGCACCATAAGCAATGAGCTGTGTACCCAGGGAAATAATAAATGCATGCATGTGCAGTTTTGCTACACCAAAACCGTTCAGCAGACAGAAAGCCACACAAACCACGATGGACAACAGCAAAGGCAGGATCAGTGGCAGTGGTTCTGTGATCTGAGGATACATACGGGATGCGTATGTAACACTCTGCAATAAGGATGCGGAGATTGCAGCACCACAACCCAAAATACGACCAGCAGACAAGTCAGTACCTGCCAATACGATCATACCAGCAACACCAAGTGCCAGGATACCTCTGGTAGAAGCCTGTGCTAAAATCTTCCAAAAGTTATTGATAGACAAAAATGTAGGGTCAGCTACGATAACACCAATGATCATGATGACCAAAATGATGTACAGAGCATAGTCCAGCAGCAGTTCCTGCCAGGTTTTATCCCCTTTGAAACTCTTTAATTTTTCCATTCTTTTTTACCTCCCCATTATACATATTTTGCTGCCAGACGCATGATTTCTTCCTGAGTCGCGTCCTTGACATCCAAAATACCAGCCAAGTGACCATTGCTCATAACCATGATTCTGTCGCAAATCCCCAAAAGTTCCGGCATTTCGGAAGAAACCACGATAACGCCTTTATCTTCCTGCGCCAGATCAATGATCAGCTGATAAATTTCGTATTTCGCACCTACGTCGATACCGCGGGTGGGCTCGTCCAGAAGCAGTACTTCCGGTTTCGTCAAAAGCCATCTGCCCAAAATTACCTTCTGCTGGTTACCGCCGGAAAGTGTGCGGATATGGGTTTTCTGGCTGGGGGTTTTTACATGCATACTGTCAATAACCCACTTAGTGTCTTCTTTCATTTTTGCGTTGGAAAGCAAAAGACCTTTCCGATAGTTCTTGATATTGGCAATAACGGAGTTGAACTGAATGCTCATGCCGCCGAAAATACCTGTGGCACGACGTTCTTCTGTCAGCAGCGCAAAGCCATTTTTGATGGCTGTCTTTGCGTCTTTGTTCTCCACTTTTTTGCCATGCATGTACATTTCACCGCTCTGATGATGGGCAATACCGAAAATGGTTTCCAGAAGTTCTGTTCTTCTGCTGCCCACCAGACCTGCCACACCGAGGATTTCGCCTTTGCGCAGCTGGAAACTTACATCCATACAGGTCGGCATATATTTTCCTGTCAGATTTCGTACATCCAGCAGAACTTCGCCAGGCTTGTTTGTTTTCGGCGGGAAACGATCTGTCAGGTCACGACCTACCATGAGCTGAATGATCTTATCTGTTGTCAGATCTTTTGCGTTTTCTGTTGCGATCCACTTACCGTCACGCATGATGGTAACTTCGTCGGAAATCTGCAAAATTTCTTCCATCTTATGGCTGATGTAAACCATTGCAACGCCTCTGTCACGCAGTTTGTTGATGATGCGGAACAGGTGCTCTACTTCTTCATGGGTCAATGAGGATGTAGGTTCGTCCAATACAAGAATTTTTGCATTATATGATACGGCTTTCGCGATTTCTACCATCTGTCTCTGGGATACGCTCAGTTTGCCGATGATTGTCTTAGGGTTAACGGGGATTTCCAGTTCCTCGAATACTTTCTGTGTTTCCTGATACATTTTTTTATGGCTGACCAGTCCACCCTGTTTGGGAAAACGACCCAGCCAGATATTTTCCATAACGCTGCGCTTCAATACCTGATTCAGTTCCTGGTGTACCATTGCTACACCATTGTCCAGCGCATTTTTAGGCCCGGAAAAAGATGTTTCCTGACCATCAATGACAATTTTGCCACCATCCTGTTTATAAATACCGAAAAGACATTTCATCAATGTTGATTTCCCTGCGCCGTTTTCGCCCATCAGCGCATGTACAGTACCGGGACGCAGTTTGAGCATTGCGTGATCCAGAGCTTTTACTCCGGGGAACTGCTTTTCGATATCTGTCATTTCCAGTACATATTTTTCTTGGCTCACTGCCTTCACCACACTTCCTAATCGTCTGTTGTGCCAACTTCTCTTTGTTAAAACTTCCCCAACGACAGCTTTTTTCTCAAAAAATAAGCTGCTGTGCTTTCAAATGTTTCTCAGTCACGGACTTTCTTTTCTTATAAGAACGCACAGTGAGGAAAGACCCCACTGTGCGAACCAAATGTTCCTATCTATTACTGAAAATCAGAGATTATTCTCCTGTGTAAGGAGCGTAAGGGATACGAACTGCGATACCTGTATCATCGTAGGTATATTCTGTGCCATCCAGGAATTCAGCACCATTTGCTACGTTCAGAGCTGCAGCTGCGATTGCTTTACCCATTGCGTCACCATCCTGCAGAACAGTTGCGCTCATCTGGCCTTTTGCGATTGCGTCTTTTGCAGCGTCTGTTGCGTCAACGCCGATTACAGGGATGAAAGGAGCGTCTTCAGCACCTGTGTTGTAGCCGATGTTGGACAGAGCAGCTACACAACCGATAGCCATACCGTCGTTGTTTGCGATAACCAGTTCGATTTTGCCTTCGTTAGCAGCCAGCATAGCTTCCATTGCTTTCTGAGCTGTTTCTGTATCCCAGTTACATACCTGTGTTTCGCCAACCTGTTCCATTGTCAGACCGTTAGCAGTTGCCTGTTCTACACTGTACTGTGTACGAGCGATTGCTTCGGGGTTGTCAGGTTCGCCCTGGAACATTACATACTGTACTTTGCCGTCGCCATTCAGATCGTATTCAGGATGTGCATCCCACAGATCTTTGATGATGTCACCCTGCATTTTGCCGGCGTCAATAGCGTTTGTACCGATAAAGCATGCTTTATCATAGGATTTGATTACTTCTGTATCGGGTTCTCTGTTGAAGAAGATAGTAGGAATACCTGCTGCGGATGCTTTTTCTACAACGCCGCTTGCAGCTTTTGCGTCAACCATGTTTACACACAGTACGTCAACGCCTTTGGAGATCATAACGTCCAGCTGGTCGTTCTGTGTAGCCTGGTCGCCTTTACCGTCCTGCATTTCTACATTTGCTTTGCCTTCCAAAGCTGCCTGCAAGGAATTTCTTACAGTAGAGATGTATGTATCGTCGTATTTGTAGATCAATACACCGACTGTGGGCAGATCGCCGCTTGCTGCGTCGCCTTCTGTTGCAGCGTCACTGGAGCCGCCGCAGGCTGCAAGGCCCAACACCATCACGGATGCCATCAGCATCGCTAAAAATTTCTTTTTCATTGTATAAACCCTCCTTTAATTTTTGTCCAGTCCAAGACCGAAACACATGTAACACAACAATCTCCCTGTTGTTAATAACATTATATCAAATCTATACCAGGCAAAAAATAGAGATTTTTTTATATCTACATGGAATTTATTCGTTTTCATTTGGCGAAACTCATAATTTTTTATGTTTTTTGTCGAAAAAACTGTTCAGAATATGGACTCATGTATCCGTGCCCGTACAGGCACCCGAACATATCTGCCATCTGTTAATTCCATTTCTTTCGGCAGTTCCTTTCCCATACCCAAGGCGGAGGCGATACCAAATACAGCTTTTCCCTGTTCTTTTGCACCGCAGTCAACAGTTGCCCAAAGTATTTTCTGTTCCAGCGCCTCCAGTCCTGCCGGCGTTCCGTCAATACCGAATACTGCCGCTGTGAAATTTTTTCGCTTCAGGGCATCCGCGGCCCCTAATGCCATATCGTCATTGTTGCACAATACCAGCTCGATTTCATCGCCCATTTCCGCGATCCATTGTTCCATGATGGCATCTGCTCGGCTGCGCATCCAGTCAGCTGTTTCCGCATCCAGCTTTTGCAGCTTCACGCCGCCATCTTCAATGGTCTGGATGACATAGTCAGAGCGGAGAATGGTGTCCTGATGCCCCATTTCTCCTTCCAGCATCACATACTGCAAAATGCCGTCACCATTCTTGTCTATTTTCTCTGCGGCGGCCGCATAGCTCTGTAACACCGCTTCTCCCTGCATCCTTGCCGTTTCTCTGGCATCTGTACCCACATAATACACATTTTCGCCTCGCAGAATATCTTCCCGCACAGGTTCTCTGTTAAAAAATACCAGCGGCACTTCTTCAGACTGTGCAAGGTCTACCATACTGGATGCGTTGGTACGATCTACCAGATTGACACAAACAGCATCATATCCAAGCGCCGCATACTGTTCCACCTGATCGTACTGTTCCCGCTGAGAGCCGTTTGCCCGGGAAATATTCAAAGTTACAGGACAGCCCGTTTCCGCTTCATAAGCAGCTGCCTGTTCCTGCATGGAAGATACGATACTATCCACAAAAGTATCGCTGTCCGAATAAAGAGAAACCCCAATCTTCAATTCCTTTTTTTCCTTTGTACGAGGCATCCATAGCCAAACAATTGCCAGAACCACACAAATGACTCCTATAAAAATTCCGATTTCCTGTTTTCTTATTTGCATCTGTTCTCACCTCACGCAAAAGGAAACAAAATCGCTTCCCGACTTCGATCATACATATTTTCACCGGTTACCCAGACAGCCTGAAACTTTCTTTCTTCTTCATTCTGGTCTTCTCCAGTCAAAATCATGGTCAGTTTTTGTACGCTAAAATAACCTGCGCCATATGCGTCTATGACAGCAACTCCGGTAATATTTTCTTTCTCAAGCTGTTCACGGATCATGCCGCTCCACCCCATGCCGTACAATGGTAAGGTACATCCTTCGTTTTCACAAACCGCTGCCATGGCTTCCAGTGCCTGTGGATCACAGGAAACAACCATATTGCCTCCCTGTGCTGCCAGACCGTTGACCAGCGCATTGGCCTCCGCATAATCCGCGAGTTCCACACGGCGTACCATAATCCCAGCCTGCGGGAACATCTCTTCCAGCAAATCGTGCATATTCTGCATCTGATCGCTGCGATCCTTATGGGACACCAGTGTCACACTCTGACCTTTATCCCTCGCTTCAGCCACCTTTTCCACCAGCAGCCTTGCAATGGCTTCTCTGTCAAAAGAAACATTGGCTTTCACACGGGGAGATTCCGCTTCTGTATCCCATAACACCACAGGAACCCCTACGGGGATATTTTCCAAAATTTCTTCTGTGACTCTGCCGCTTCCGCATTGGAGCACAATGCCTTCACATCCCGCATCCAATTCCCGCTGCACCAAAGTCTGCATATCCACTTGCTGGGCTTCGTAATCATGGAGATTCAAAAAATGCATGTCCGCATGGTATGCCTGCGCCGCTTTCTTGGCACCTTCCCGCAGATTCAGATTGATGCTGTCCTGGGGGATATCCACAATGACAGAAATATTGGATACATCCACTTTTCTTTCCTTCCAGATATAGTCCGTAGACGAAATCAGAAACAATACCACCAGAATGAGGATATCCACAAAAAGGAATATTTTTTGTTTCACTGTCATGATACCATCCCCCTTTCTTTCATTTCTTCATAGGGAATGGCTGGCAGATGAATCTCTACACAAGTGCCTTCATCTGGTTCCGAAAGAATGCGCAGTCCATATTTCTCCCCGAAAACCAGCTGGATTCTCTCCTGTACATTTCGCAGACCGACACCGGAGCCTTTTCCTGTCTGAACAAAATCTCCCCGCAGGAGAGCCTCTGCCCGCTCCTTCGTCATGCCGCAGCCGTTATCTGTCACGGAAAGCACCAATTCTTCCCCTTCCAGATAGCCTTTTACGGTCAATTCCCCATCATCATCCATAAATTCCATGGCATGATAGATGGCATTTTCCACCAAAGGCTGCAAAATCAGCTTCACTGTCCCCAGTTGTTTTGTTTCTTCTTTCACATCAAACTGATAGGTAAATTTATTTTTAAAACGCATTTCCTGTATCATCAGATAGTTTCGCACATGTTCCACTTCATCGGAAACAGGAATGACCGTCTTACCTCTGCTCAAACTGATACGGAAAAACCGTGCCAAAGCTGTCACAGCTTTGACGGCATCGCCGCTTTTTTCATTTTCAATCATCCATACAATGACATCCAGTGTATTATACAGGAAATGGGGATTGATCTGGTTTTGCAGCACCATCAGATCGCTTTTCCGCTTGGCTTCGTGTTCCTGCACAATATCCTCCATGAGCTGTTTCAGATTCCGCTCCATTTCTTCGATGGCATTGGACAGATTCTGTATTTCATACACACCGGAAGCCTGTATCTTCGTATTCAGATCCCCTGCTTGTATTCGTTTTACAGCACCTTCCAATCGATGCATGGGCTCTGTGACTTTTCTGGAAACATAGAAGTTAATGAGCATCATGGCATTGAGGAAAAACGCCAGCAAAAACAGGATGAAACTTCTTGTTTTCCAGTTGTGCAAAGACGGTGTATCCCCTTTGGATACCCCCACCATATGCCATCCCGTATAGCCAATGGTCTTATGCAGGAAAGTATAGGGTTTTGCCTGCACATCCCCCTCCAAAGAGGACATAAGCAGAGGTAAAGTCTCCTCTTTCATAATGCCTGCGGCAATCTGATCCTGCATGGGATGATACAGCAAATTGCCGTTTTCTCCTGCCAGATATACATAGGATGCTTCCCCTACCATGACATTTTCCAGCATATCCTGCAATACGTCGTACCGCAGATTGATGAGCAGCACACCACGCTTTGTCTGATCTCCCATGGTCAGCTGCACCATACGGCTCATAGGGATCACCCGTGTATAGCCATCGCCTTCCGCCCGAAAGACCCGGGAAACCTGGGGTGCACCAAAACGAATATTTTCTTCTGTATCCAGCGCACTGCCATACCACGCTTCTTTCTGCAATGAAAAATTAGGACGCAGATGGCTGTTAGGCGTGGCACAAATCAAATTGCCGTCAATGGAAAAGAGCGCGATACTCTCCACATAATCTTTATTCATTTCATAGATCAAACGAAAATCATCAGAAATGGTATCCTGCTGCAAATCTGTCCCTTTGATGACACGATAATACAGGGTATCTGATACTTTGATCATATTGCGGAAATGGGCTGTCACCTGTTCTGCTGCATCTTCCATGCGGGTGTCATTTCCTTCCCATGTGGTTTGGGCAGACTGTGCCGCAAAACGGTAATAGAAAGAAATCCCCATCAAAAGCGTTGCCACCACAGATGTCAGCGTAAAGGAAACCCACAGCAGTTTCCGCAGTTCAATATGCATGCTTCCATTCAAAAAATGCCGCTCCAGAAAGGCTTTTCCCTTTTGAAAAATCCCCATGTCGCTCCTCACTTTCCGCGAAATTTATTGGGCGAAACCCCAAATTTCTTTTTAAACACATAACCAAAATAATTCGGCTCATCATATCCCACCTTTGCGGCGATTTGATATGTCTTTTCATCTGTTTCTTTCAGCAGCTCCGCCGCTTTTTCCATTCGGATGGCTGTCAGATAGGAAATGTAACTTTCTCCCACTTCTTTTTTGAATATGGTGGAAAAATAGGCTGTACTGATATGGAGATAGCCACAGACCATTTCCAGAGAAAGGGCGGAATTGGCATAATTCTCTCCAATATACTTCTTCGCCTTTTCAATCAACGTCTGGGTGGTGCCCACACGTTCCCGATACAATTTGCCGCTGATGGCAAAGCAAACCTCACAGAGCCAATCCTGCATATCCGCGCTGTCTCGAATGCCTGTGAGCACACCGTTATAGTCCGCGTATTTTCCGAAAACGATATTTTCTTCCAGCCCATTTTTCTGTACCACACGCAAAATGACGCTCAAAATATCGATGATATACGCCTGAAAACCGCTCTGCATGGTCTTCGTCTGTCGCATTCTGCCGGAAATGCTTTCCACACAGGATTGTATCATTTCTTCGTCACCGAATTTCAATACATAGCTCAGTTCCTTTTCGTCTTTTTCGTCCAGATGGAGCAAGGTATCTTTCTGCGGTTCCACGTCGGAGATAAAGACCACTTCACCGGCAGTCCGACTGTAAGCAACAGCTTCCCTTGCTTCCGCATAACTGTGAGAAATATTTTCGATGCTCTCCACAACTCGTCCAATGCCTACAATGAGGGTGCAGTTCAAAATCTTTTTGACTTCCTTGCACAATTCCCGGAAAAAAGTAGTCAGCTGCATCAGCTCTTTTTCGTCTTCCATGGCAGCAATGACACAAATGCCAGATGGACGCTGGAAACAGCTGTAATTGCCAAAATCCTGAAAACGATCCTCCAGCAGACGCTGTACAGATACGGCCAGCAAGTTCCAGCTGTTCCATGCAGCATTATCCATTTCCTGTGCCATAACCTTTGCCGCTACCCAGCGATTTCCTTCCAAAAGGGAAAGACCATATTCTTCCATGAGTACAGGAATATCTTCTTTTCCTGCATTGCCTTTCACCAGATTGCTCAAAAATTTCTCTCGCAGTATAGGCAGGTTTTTACGGAAACTTTCCTGTAAGTTTGTCAAATCCCGCAAACGCTGAATTTCCTCATCCAATGTGCCCTTGATCCGCAGCAAAATTTCCATCATTTCCTCTGCGTTGACAGGCTTTAAGATATACTCAATGATATTCAGTTTAATGGCTTTCTGGGCATATTCAAAATCATCAAAACCGGAAAAAAGCACCACTTTTATGGACGGGTGGATTTCCCGCAGTCTTTCTGCCATTTCCAGACCATCCATATAGGGCATACGAATATCCGTCAATACCACATCCGGCTCCAACTGTTCAATTTTTTCCAGCGCATCCACGCCGTTTTCCGCGTCGCCCACCACTTGAAAACCAACGGCAGACCAATCTATTTTTCGAATAATGCTGGTGCGGACTTCTGCCTCATCATCCACCAGCAAAATTTTATATGGTTCATTCATACTTTCATCCCCTGCGTATTTAATCTTTCTCTAAATAAATTATAACAAAAAGGGGAAAAACGGAAAAGCCTGCAAAAAATATTTTGTAATACAACAAAAAACGCATGTCATTCCTTTCTCCTTAAAGAACAACATGCGTTGACCACAATATTTAGCTTTTATAGAGCAGGCAGGCGCCGCCGCAAATAAGCAGAACGGCCACAAGAAACATACATCCCGGCAGCAGCAATGCCAGAAACACACCTGTTCCCAACGCAATCATTAGAGAACCGATCCATCGTTTTCTCCATTGGTTCACACATCTTCTGCCCACAGGCGTCACCCCCTGCTTTTATTGTATGCACTTTTTCCTCTTATGTGTCTGGCAACAAAAAAACAGGAATCTCTGAAAACATCAGAAATCCCTGTTTTGTATACAGATTAGATTCTATTGGAGTTTCTCCAAATTTTCTGCTTGTCCGCTGCAGCAATGAGTTCATCCCTGAAATCAGGATGTGCCAGAGAAATGAGCAGTTCTGCTCTTTCCCATGTGCTTCTGCCTGCCAGATTCACAATGCCGTATTCTGTTACGATATAGAACGCCTGTGTTCTGGGCGTTGTGATGATGTCCCCCTGTGTAAACTTGGGCAGGATTCTGGATTTGAGATTGCCAGCCTTATCCCGATAAGAAGATGTCATGCAGATAAAGCCTTTCCCGCCAGGCGCGTCATAAGCCCCTGTGGAAAAGTCCAGCTGTCCGCCGGTACCAGAAATATGGCGTGTGCCTGCGCTTTCAGAAGAAACCTGACCATACAGGTCAATGGCAATACAGTTGTTGATGGAAATCATATTTTCCATCTGTGCCATAACGCTGGGCTGGTTTACATAGTCCATGGGGAAAGACAAAAGACCCTGATTTTCTCCTACCCAGTCATAGAGCCGCTGGGAACCCAGTGCAATGCCAAATACACCTTTCCCACGGTGCAGTGTTTTCCGGCTGTTTGTCAATTTACCAGCTTCGTACAAGTCTACAAAACCATCAGAAAGGAGTTCTGTATGCATACCCAAATCCTTCAGATCGGATTCTGCCATCAATTTACCTACGGAGTTTGGCATACCGCCAATACCCAGCTGAATGGTAGCACCATCAGGAATATGAGGCAAAAGCAGAGAAGCAATCTTTTCATCAATTTCTGTTGCAGGAGGAATGGGCAGCTGTGCCAGCGGTTTATGTGCCCCTTCTACCACCACATCTACTTCAGAAATATGGATGCAGTCTTCCTGACCGCCATAGACATGGGGCATATGTTCGTTAACTTCCAGAATAATCAGATCTGCTGCATCCAGAATGGCTCTGGTGGTGCAGTTTACCATGGAGAAATTGAAAAATCCCTTACTGTCCATGGGTGCCACGGAAATCATAGCCACATTTACGGTCAAGTACCGTCTGTAATAAGACGCCATATTACGGAAGATCATAGGAATATAATTGCAAAGACCTTCATCGCACAGTTTCCGTTCATAACCGGAGCAATGCCAGCTGTTATATGTAAATGTTCTCCGTTCTCTATCCTGTTCTACTGCCTGAATGGGCTGCATTGCTAAGGAACCGCGAATCTTGATATCTCTCAGTTCATCTTTACGTTTTGCCAGTGCCGCATCCAGCAGCACAGGAAAACCGATCCCTACGCTGTAATCCACCCAGTCGCCGTCTTTCACCAGTTTCACTGCTTCTTCCGGTGTTCTCAATTTTCTTTTATATTCTTCTGCAAAATTCATTCTTTCACTCCCATCTTCATACTGAAACATATTTTATCACATTTTTCACGCATGATGCACGAAATTGAAACAAAAAATAGAATCCCTACATATATCCCTTCAAAATATGATAGCTGGAATCCTTTCTATTTCAAGAATTCCGGCTATCATATTTTTATGGAACGATACCTGACAGGCTTTGCTTTTTCTTTCAAAAACATTTCATTTATCAGTTTCCCAGAAAAGCACACATGAGGATTTCTTTCAAATGTGTCTCTAATTTCGGAGAGTCCACACCAATGCAAACCTTCACGTTGGGATTTGCCTCGCGCAGTTTCATGGGATCACCAATGGTACGGCCTGCCGCTTCTCCTTCTGTGAAAACGGTCATATGCATGGGAAGCATGGTAAACCATTCAGGATGTACGGCGCAGACAGCAGCAGAAGGATCATGGAGATAGCATGCGGTACCACCGCTGTGTTCATGCTGACTGATATAGTATGCCACCATATCCGCATATTTTTCTCCTGCCAAAGTTCCGCAGTTTTTCCAAGCCTGCAAATCTTCCAATGTCAGCTGAGAACGCTGCGTCACATCCAGACCTACCATAGTCACATCCAGGCCGCTTTCAAAGAGGATTTTTGCTGCCA
>OHRH01001103.1_pt1 | contig 14233 bp, 8 predicted proteins | sample 1578391 | NCBI WGS metagenome assembly OHRH01 (sample SAMEA3879599, study PRJEB24766) | human gut metagenome | biome: human-associated habitat; feature: feces | place: USA | collected 1985/1987 | reverse complement strand
GAACCAAGCCCGAAATGATTGCGATGGGGATTATCGACTTGCGTAAATTTGCCAATCACTATCTGAAACTACGTCATATTCATGAGCGTGTATTGAGTATCATTGAAAGCTATCTGCCTGACGAACTGGCTATTGAAGCACCATTCTTCGGCAAAAACGTGCAGTCGATGTTGAAGTTGGGGCGTGCGCAGGGAGTAGCAATGGCAGTGGCCCTAAGCCGTGACATACCAATCACCGAGTATGCTCCTTTGAAAATTAAAATGGCTATTACCGGAAACGGACAGGCCTCGAAAGAGCAAGTGGCGGATATGTTGCAGCGAATGCTTCACTTTTCGAAAGAAGATATGCCTACTTTCATGGATGCGACAGACGGTTTGGCGGCCGCATATTGCCATTTTCTACAAATGGGACGACCGGCATTGGAAAAAGGATATAATAGTTGGAAAGATTACATAGCAAAGAACCCGGATAAGGTGAAATAATTGAGGATATAAGTTCTATGCTATAAGTTTATAGGTGCGATAAAGCACTATACATCAAAGGAAAGGGTTAAGATGAAGATGGGAACTAATTATTTAGCAATACTGGGAGTAACTACGATGACAACAGTGATGAGTTGTTCTTCTGCAAAAAAGGAATACGCTTCTTATGAACTCTATCCCGTTCGTTCGGGGAATCTTGTCGAAATGGAGTATGCTCCGGGGCTACCAGGTTTACGCTTTGGGCGCCTACGGCTGATGAGGTACGCCTGATGCTTTATGATGCAGGGGAAGGTGGTCATGCTTACGAAACGGAGAAAATGGAACCTGCTGAAGACGGAACATGGACGGTGACCGTAGACAAAGATTTGCTGGGTAAATTCTACACCTTCAATGTGAAGATTGATGATAAATGGCAAGGAGATACACCGGGTATTAACGCTCGTGCTGTCGGAGTAAATGGCAAGCGTGCTGCTATTATCGACTGGAAATCGACCCAGCCGGAAGGGTGGGAGAGTGACCGGCGCCCTACCCTGAAATCTGCTGCCGATATGATTATCTACGAAATGCATCATCGTGATTTCTCGTCGGATTCTACTTCGGGGGTAAAGAACAAAGGAAAATATCTTGCCTTGACCGAACGAGGAACCATGAATGCTGATAAACGTCTGACAGGGATCGACCATTTGAGAGAACTGGGGATCACGCATGTACATCTGCTTCCTTCTTATGATTATGCTTCCGTAGACGAGACGAAGTTGGAAGAAAACCACTATAACTGGGGATATGATCCGCTGAATTATAACGTGCCGGATGGTTCTTATTCGACCGACCCTTATCAGCCTGCGGTTCGTGTGAAGGAGTTCAAACAAATGGTACAGGCATTACATCAGGCAGGTATCCGAGTGATAATGGACGTAGTGTACAACCATACGTTCAATACGATAGAGAGTAACTTTGAACGTACCGCTCCCGGTTACTTTTATCGCCGGAAAGAAGATGGTTCTCTGGCAAATGGCTCGGGATGCGGCAATGAGACTGCAAGTGAACGTCCTATGATGCGTAAATTTATGATCGAATCTGTCCTTTACTGGATTAATGAATATCATATTGACGGCTTCCGCTTTGACCTCATGGGAATACACGACATCGAGACGATGAACGAAATCAGGAAAGCTGTCAACAAGATTGATCCTACTATTTGCATTTATGGAGAAGGCTGGGCTGCTGAAGCTCCTCAATATCCGGCGGATTCGTTGGCCATGAAAGGAAATGTTGCCCGTATGCCGGATATCGCTGTCTTTTCGGATGAACTGCGTGATGGGCTTTGCGGACCTGTATGGGAAAAAGATAAAGGTGCGTTTCTTGCCGGTGTTCCGGGAGGAGAGGCGAGTGTAAAGTTTGGTATTGTGGGTGCGATTGAACATCCGCAAGTGCGCTGTGATTCGGTGAATTATAGCCGGCAACCTTGGGCGAAGCAACCTACACAGATGATTAGTTATGTTTCCTGTCATGACGGATTATGCCTTGTTGACCGAATAAAGGCAAGTATGCCGGGAATTACTCCCGAACAGTTGGTCCGTCTGGATAAATTGGCGCAAACGGTGGTCTTTACTTCACAAGGTATTCCTTTTATTTATGCTGGCGAGGAAGTGATGCGTGATAAGAAAGGAGTGGACAACAGCTACAAGAGTCCGGATGCGGTAAACGCTATTGACTGGCGGCGCAAAACTACGAATGAGGATGTTTTCACCTATTATAAGCGTTTGATTGACTTGCGTAAATCTCATCCCGCCTTCCGTATGGGAGACGCGGAAATGGTTCGGAGACATTTAGAATTCCTGCCTGTCGAGGGGAACAATCTGATTGCGTTCCTTTTGAAGGAGCATGCGAACGGTGACCGTTGGGAAGATATTATCGTTGCTTTCAACTCCCGCACTACTCCCGCACGTCTGGAAGTACCTGCCGGCAAATATACGGTAGTATGTAAGGACGGTGTGATAGATGTTCGCGGACTTGGGACGCAAACCGGACCGGAAGTAATTGTTCCCGGCCAGTCTGCACTGATTATGTATAAATAGATAAAAATAAAAGAATATGAGCCAAAATACATTCAGCATGGCGGGGGGCGTAGCACGCAACCCGCTTGTGCGTTTAGCCAAACCCGTCACGGCAACTATCGGGGCAGACGAACATATAGCCATTGTAGGACCGAACGGTAGTGGTAAAAGCCTTTTTGTAGATACGCTGATCGGTAAATATCCGCTGCGTGAAGGAGCGCTGCAATATGATTTTTCTCCTTCTGCTACTCAGACCGTTTATGATAATGTAAAATACATCGCTTTTCGTGATACCTATGGAGCTGCCGACGCCAATTACTACTATCAGCAACGTTGGAATGCCCATGACCAGGATGAGGCTCCCGATGTCCGCGAAATGCTGGGCGAGATCAAGGACGAGCAACTGAAAAACGAATTATTCGACCTTTTCCGTATCGAGCCTCTTCTGGATAAGAAGATTATCCTTCTTTCCAGTGGGGAATTACGCAAATTCCAGCTCACAAAGACCCTGCTGACTGCTCCCCGTGTTCTGATTATGGATAACCCGTTTATCGGACTGGATGCTCCTACACGCGAATTGCTTTTCTCTTTGCTCGATCGTCTGACGAAGATGTCGTCGGTACAGATAATTCTGGTGCTTTCCATGTTGGATGATATTCCTTCCTTCATTACCCATGTCATTCCCGTTGACAAAATGGAAGTCTTTCCGAAAATGGAACGTGAAGTCTATTTGGATGCTTTCCGTTCAAGAGATACGGTCGTTCCTTTTGACGATTTACAACAACGTATTATTGATTTGCCTTACAACGGCAACAATTACGATGCCGACGAGGTGGTGAAACTAAACAAAGTCAGTATCCGCTATGGTGACCGTACTATTCTGAAAGAACTCGATTGGACTGTGCATCGTGGGGAGAAATGGGCATTGAGTGGAGAAAACGGCGCAGGCAAATCAACCTTGCTGAGTCTTGTTTGTGCGGATAATCCCCAATCGTATGCCTGTGATATCAGCCTGTTCGGACGAAAAAGAGGAACCGGGGAGAGTATCTGGGAAATTAAGAAACACATCGGCTACGTCAGTCCGGAGATGCATCGTGCTTACCTTAAAAACCTGCCGGCTATTGAGATTGTAGCAAGCGGTTTACATGATAGTATCGGGTTGTACAGACGTCCGCAACCGGAGCAGATGGATATTTGTGAATGGTGGATGGATGTATTCGGTATCGCAGCATTGAAAGATAAAGCATTCCTGCAACTTTCCAGTGGCGAGCAACGGCTGGCTCTGCTGGCACGTGCTTTCGTCAAAGATCCGGAACTGTTGATTTTGGATGAACCGCTTCACGGACTTGATACTTACAACCGTCGCCGGGTGAAGAAGGTGATTGAAGCCTTCTGCCAACGTAAAGATAAAACGATGATTATGGTGACACATTATGAATCGGAGCTTCCGGGCACGATAACAGACCGCATTTTCCTGAAAAGAAATTAGATGGTACACCGTTCAAGTTTGGTTTCTAATCTTCTTTTATGAATTGATTATTCTATTCATTTATATAAGTTATTAACTAAGGTTTTTCTCAAACCATTCTCACTATGATGAGAAAAAATTCTCATCATAGTGAGAACTTTTTCTCATTACTATGAGAATTTTTTCTCGTCATGGTGAGAATAATCCCTGCCCTGAATGTATCGTAACGGGGGTTCTGGAAGTAAATTGTGAACCTGCTTTCCGGGTTAGCCGAGTGGATGTGTAAACCAGAAACAGGAACCCTTTCCGGGTTCCGAATCTACTCCGATCTTTCCTCCGAGTTGTGTGATGATACTCTGGCAGATAGAAAGACCGAGACCGGTGCCGGGAATAAAATTATTGAGTTTGACAAAACGGTTGAATACAGCCGTTTGCTTTTCCGGTTCGATTCCTATACCCGTATCCTCTACGGAGAATTTCGCTTCTTTTCCTTTTATTTGGTAACTGATGGTTATACTCCCTTCGGAGGTAAATTTTAACGCATTTACTACGAAGTTTGATAATACTTGGTAAAGCCTACTTTTATCGCTGGTGAGTTGCAAATCCGGCAGATCGGGAGACAGGCGGAGTTCCACCTGCGGGGAGGTTCGCATCTGCATTGCTTGGTATAATTCATTGCATAACCGTTTGGCGTTCACTTTCTCGAAGGTAAAGTCAAAAGTTCCAGCTTCGATTTTTGACAAGTCGAGAATATCGGAAATAAGTTGTAGCAGGCGTTTGTTGTTCTCTTCGATGATGGTGACATACTGCAGTTTTTCTTCCGGATTGTCCGCCTCTTGCAGCATACTCGAAAAACCGACAATCGCATTGAGCGGGGTACGTATCTCGTGGCTCATATTGGCAAGGAAGGCAGACTTTAGCCGGTCGGATTCTTCTGCTTTCTCTTTAGCTTGAATGAGCATTCGTTCCGTTTCTTTCAGTTGGGTGATATCAAAGTTGATGCACAACATTTCGATGATATTATCCTGTGGGAGATAATTCCGGACCAACACATTCACGCGTGTCCACGTATAGTTTCCGTCAGCTCTGCGAATACGCATATCACGACATAATTTGCTACTTTCCCCTTTAATGACCTTATCCAGAAAATCAAGCATTACAGCCCGGTCTTCGGGGTGGAAGTGGGAGTGTATGCCGATGATTTCCGGTAGTGGGGTACCTTCTTTCTCTCCTACATTCCTGTACCAGCTGCTCAGGGCATAACCGTCCCGGCTCAAAGCGTCGAAATGGGCATAACCAACTTTGGCATAGTCGCCTACCAGGTCGAAGAAATTTTTGAACTCCTGAATCTTATTATAAGCAATGGTATTTTCGGTCTTGTCTACGTTAATCACCAAGTAATTGATCGGCTCATGATTATGATCGTACAGCGTAGTTACTTTGGTTGTTAAATCTATGCTGCCTCCCGAATTTTGTGACTGGTAGTATCCGTTTATCTTGGAAAATTCATAGCAGAATGTAAAGTCGGCGTCTTCATTATTTCTGAGTTTCTGTTTGATCTCTTCCGGAAGCAGGGGATTCTCGAACAGATTAACTCCCAAGACATCTTCTTTGCTGGCTATATGAAACATTTCCAGTTCCTTCTTGTTAAGGTCGATCAGGAGCCCGTCTTTATTGTATAATTCGATGCCTACGGGGATATTTTTATAGATATTATGCAGAATGCGTTCACTGTTTTGCAATGCCTGGTAAGCGGACGCCATATGTGGTCCGTCTTGTGTTTCGGCTATGCCATATATCTTGGTGTTTCCTGCCTCGTCTGTTTCCTGGTAACATATCTTGCTGCGTATCCATACACCCCCTTTAGGAGTATCGAGTAGATATACTTCTTCAATCGTCTGCTGTAATTCATCGAAAGAGTGGGAAGTGGTGTGTTGCTGGTCTTCCCTCAGAATCCGCTTGTTGAAATCATTGAAACTAATAATGCCATCCTCGTCGAGACCGAGAAGTTGGGCTATGAAGCCGGAGCATTTGTAACACTCTGTTTTTACATCTGCCTCCCACCAGCCGATGTTGGCTTTATTCATTAATTTCCGTAGGAAGATGTCTTCTCTGTGTGTGTCTGTTTCAGGCATTTTACAGTTTGTTCTGAAGGTTAAAAATTTGTTTAATATGTAAAAGTAGTCATTTTTGTCGGATTCCTGCTAATAAACCACCATTTTTAGGTATTGATAACTCCTTATTCTTTCGTGAACTTTGTGAAGAAATAAAATGTTCTATATATAATGCGTAGATATAAAAAGAAAGGAGATCATTAAGAATGAAAAAAATAGTATTACTTCGTCACGGAGAGAGTGTATGGAACAAGGAAAACCGTTTCACCGGCTGGACGGATGTAGACCTTACGGAAAAAGGAGTTGCCGAAGCCGAGAAGGCAGGGGAGACGCTGAGAGAATATGGCTTCAATTTCGATAAAGCCTATACTTCCTATCTGAAACGTGCAGTGAAAACTCTGAACTGCGTGCTTGATAAGATGAATCTCGACTGGATTCCCGTGGAAAAGAACTGGCGCCTGAATGAGAAGCATTATGGAGAGTTACAAGGGCTGAATAAAGCGGAAACCGCCGGGAAATATGGGGAGGAACAAGTGCTTGTATGGCGCCGCAGCTATGACATTGCTCCTAATCCGCTTGCAGAGAATGACCTTAGAAATCCACGTTTCGACTATCGATATCACGAGATACCCGATGCTGAACTGCCCCGTACCGAATCATTGAAGGATACCATTGAACGTATTATGCCTTATTGGGAATCAAATATATTTCCTGCATTGAAAACTGCCCATACTTTACTGGTGGTAGCTCACGGTAATAGTTTGAGGGGGATTATCAAACATCTGAAACATATTTCGGATGAAGATATTATAAAACTGAACCTGCCTACTGCCGTGCCTTATGTGTTTGAGTTCGACGAGAATCTTAATGTAGCTAATGACTACTTTCTGGGTAATCCCGAAGAAATCAGAAAATTAATGGAGGCAGTAGCCAACCAGGGAAAGAAAAAATAGAATAAAGTTATACATTAAAAAAATGAAGTTATGAATAAAGTTATAGAATTATTAGGAGATAAATCCTGTTATTATTTGGATCACACCTGTAAAACCATCGATAAATCGCTGATTCACATTCCCTCTCCCGATACAATAGATAAAATCTGGTTGGATTCAGATCGTAATATAAAGGTATTGAATAGCCTTCAGTCTCTCTTGGGGCATGGCCGATTGGCAAATACCGGATATGTGTCCATTCTTCCTGTCGATCAGGATATCGAGCATACTGCCGGGGCTTCTTTTGCTCCGAACCCGATCTATTTCGACCCGGAGAATATCGTGAAACTGGCTATTGAAGGCGGCTGCAACGCCGTGGCTTCCACTTTCGGAATCCTGGGTTCCGTAGCGCGTAAGTATGCCCATAAGATACCTTTCGTTGTGAAGTTGAATCATAATGAACTGCTTTCTTATCCGAACAGCTTCGACCAAGTGTTGTTTGGCACCGTGAAGGAGGCATGGAACATGGGGGCAGTAGCTGTCGGAGCCACTATCTATTTCGGTTCGGAACAGAGCCGCCGTCAGTTGGTAGAGATTGCCGAGGCGTTTGAATATGCGCACGAACTGGGTATGGCAACCATTCTGTGGTATCTGCGTAACAATGATTTCAAAAAAGGAGCAATAGATTATCACTCTGCTGCCGACCTGACCGGACAGGCTGATCGCCTGGGTGTGACCATTAAGGCGGATATTGTGAAGCAGAAACTTCCGACGAATAACGGCGGCTTTAAAGCTATCGGCTTCGGCAAGGTGGACGAACGTATGTACACCGAACTGGCGACTGACCACCCGATTGACCTTTGCCGTTATCAGGTTGCCAATGGCTATATGGGACGCGTTGGTTTGATTAACTCCGGTGGAGAATCTCACGGAGAATCAGATTTGCGTGATGCTGTCATTACTGCCGTAGTGAATAAGCGTGCCGGAGGTATGGGACTGATTAGCGGACGTAAGGCTTTCCAGAAACCGATGAATAAAGGGGTAGAATTATTGAATGCTATCCAGGATGTTTATCTTGATCCGTCAATAACGATCGCTTGATACGGTTGTGAATGGAAATAATTTCTTATCTTTGACTATTAGATAGTTAACCATTAAAAAAATAAGAGTATGAAGTTTTTTATTGACACAGCCAATTTGGAGCAGATTAAGGAGGCACATGACCTCGGTGTACTTGACGGAGTGACTACCAACCCTTCGCTCATGGCGAAAGAAGGTATTAAGGGAACACAGAACCAGCGTGACCATTATGTCAAGATATGTAATATCGTCAACGGTGATGTGAGTGCTGAGGTGATAGCGACCGATTATGAAGGGATGATTCGCGAAGGCGAGGAGCTGGCGGCGCTTAATCCGCATATCGTAGTGAAAGTGCCTTGTATTGCCGACGGTATCAAAGCCATCAAGTATTTCACGGAGAAAGGAATACGCACGAACTGTACGCTGGTCTTTTCGGTGGGACAGGCGTTGCTGGCGGCTAAAGCCGGGGCAACTTATGTATCTCCTTTCGTCGGCCGTCTGGATGATATTTGTGAAGATGGGATAGGACTTGTCGGGGATATTGTACGTATGTACCGCACGTATGATTACAAGACACAAGTGCTGGCAGCTTCTATCCGTAATACGAAGCACATTATCGAATGTGTGGAAGTGGGGGCGGATGTTGCTACTTGCCCGTTGAGTGCCATTAAGGGATTGTTGAATCATCCGTTGACGGATTCGGGACTGAAAAAATTCCTGGAAGACTATAAAAAAGTCAACGGTTGAGAGTAGACAAGGCTCAATATATAGAACAAACGGTGAACATCAGGCAGTTCGTTGCTGCACAGTGTTCACCGTTTTTTATTTTTTAGTTGTCGGATGGCTATTCGTTTTTCTTTTCCTGTTTCCGCTTTTCCTTATACTGTGTCGGCGTTTCGCCTGTATATTGTTTGAAAGCCGTACTGAAATAGCGGGAAGTAGTAAACCCGACTTTCTCGGCGATTTCCGTAAATGACAGTTCCGTGCCAGTCATTAATGTGATCGCTTTCTCCATTCTGAATTTGTTAATATAATCATTGGCCCCCATATCGGTAAGAGCTTTTAGCTTGTTATAGAGCGAAGCCCGGCTCATGCCGATTTCTTTGCAGACCAGAGCGACATCCAGATTACTGTTATCCAGATTTTCCTGGATAATCTTATTCATTTTGAGTAAGAATGTTTCGTCCGCCTGACTGAACGTGCTTTCTTCCGGGGCAGGAATCAAGCCGGCATTCAGATACCTTTTCTTGGTATGTTCGCGGTTTTTCAACCGGTTGCGGATGAGTTCCATTAACATTTCTATTTCAAAAGGCTTGGTGAGATAGGCGTCTGCTCCGTTTTTGTAACCGCTCAGCTGGCTTTGTTTATCATCTCTTGCTGTCAGCAGGATGATAGGGATGTGGCTGATAGTAATATCCTCTTTGATGTTTTTACACAATTCATATCCGTTCATTCGCGGCATCATTACATCACTGACGATGATATCCGGAGTATGGCTCTTGATAAGTTGAAGGGCTTCTACACCGTCTGCAGCAATTACGATCCGCTTGAAATATTCTCCTAATGATTTTTTCAGGAAGTCCGTCAGGTCGGAATTGTCGTCCACTACCAGAATACTGTAAGGGGTCGTGTCGAAATTGTCCTCATCAGGAATCTGTTCATTGTCATTGTCGCCTATCAGTTCGTTCAGATATGCCTTAGGCTGGCAGATAATTTCTTCGGTCTTTTGCTTCAGTGGCAGTTCAAAGAAGAAAGTTGCACCTGCTTCCTGATTGTTGCGGGCACCGATAGAACCACCATGCAGCTCAACCAGAATCTTGGAATAAGATAATCCGATTCCCGTTCCGCTTTGTTCTCCTGTCCCTTGATAGAAACGGGTAAAGAGTTTCCGGGTGTCTACTTGCTGCAATCCGTTTCCCTGGTCGATTATGGAAATACGTATTCTGCTTTCTTCTGAAAGCAATTCGGAGGTAATTGTAATTTCCGTATTTTCAGGACTATGTTTGAGCGCGTTGATAAGCAAGTTGCTTAAAATAGTCTCGCACTTGTCCTTATCGAAACTGACAGTTTCAATCCGTGGGTCGAGCTCATAACGGATTCGCACATTCTTGGCTTCACCTTCACTGATAAAGTCTTGTGATACGTCCTCAATCCATTTATTGAGCGGATGAGGCTGTATCTGCATTTTACTTTCTCCGACTTCCATTTTACGCACATCAAGCACCATGTTAATCAGGTTCTTCATACGTTGTGACTGTCTGTAAATAGCTTTCAGCGGAAGGTATTGATGATCTTCGGAGGAGAGTGATTTCAATATTCTGCTAAGTGGAGCGTGTATCAGTGTCAACGGTGTACGAAGCTCGTGGCTGATATTGATAAGGAAGCGTACTTTTTCTTCATACACTTGTTGCTCGTGCTCTTTCATAGCCCATTTGAGCTTTTCCTCTTTGCGTTTCAAGGTTCTTCGGAAAGTCTCTATAATAACGGCGACAACGAAAACTGCGCAACTGAGGATGAACCACCATGTACGATACCAGGGAGGAAGAATCGTTAACTCCAGTACTTCTTGGTTAGGAATCCAACTACCGTCTTTGGCCGTACAGGAAGCCATGATTTTATAACTGCCCGGTGGTAGTGAGCGTATAGCCAGTTCAGGGTTGTAGGATTCGATTTGTTGGTCATTCAACCCTTCTATCTGGTATTTATATACTTTTTGGCGGAAAATGTCTTCCTCTTTCGACATGATTCGGATAGTAATATTGCTGTTCCAAGGGGCGGAGATACCTTTCGGATTACCGCTTAACTTATCGTTGACGGATTCTCCGTTGATAATGACATTTGACAATTGGAGTTGTGGAAGTTCGGAGGTGGTCAGCGGGAGCTTGCTGTTGATATGAAGCAAGCCTTTTACACCGCCCATGTAGATATCTCCCTGCATACTTAATAATTGAGGCTTGGAAAGATATTCGTTTAGAATAGCTCCATCCGACTCTCCGAATAGGACAAACTTCTTTTCTTTGATCAACCAGGCAAAGAGCATACTGTCGGCTCCTATCCATACTTTTCCCTGCTGGTCGCATACGAGTAGAGTAATTTCGCCGAACAGGGAAGTCGGTATCAGAGTCTTTGTCTTGGTTCCGGGATGATAATGTATCAATCCGTAATTGCTCCCGATCCAGAAGTGCCCTTCTTTATCCCGTGAAACGGAGTTGATAACAGTATCTTTCCGGCAAGAGTACAATGCTTTCAACCGGTTTGTACGGTTATCCAGTTCGTAGATGTGTTTTGTATCGTTTATATAAGTATAATCCTGATAATTGCCAATAGGTAAAAGGGTACCGATGATATCTTGCCCTTCCTGCTCGGTAGCAATATTGAAAGTCTGTTCTTTCAGATTGTATTTATAAACATGATCTCCCAGGAATAATATGCTGTGAGGCGTGTTTTGTAGTAAATTCACGGCTTTTCCCCGGTTACAGAGACGGGTGTTCGTTTCATTATCGACAATGGTGAAGGGATGTTTTTCTCCTGTTGCCGGATTGAAAATGAATACTCCCTGCGAGAAAAGGGAAATTAATAATTTACCGGGAGTAAACGGACAGATAGAGGCTACTTTGTCTTCCCAAGTCGAAGGGTAATGGGCGAATTTCTCCGTAAACGGGTTAAAGCTGTTTATGCCTCCTCCGTCCGTACCTATCCAGATCCGGTTTTCGGATTCCTGAAAAAGGCTCAAAACGGTGGAGTTGCTTAATCCGCGGTCATTGCCGGGCAATACATCTTTATATGTTTTCATAGAAACTTCCCGGATGCTGATTAATCCGTTTCGGATGCTGCCTGCCCACATATTATTATTCCGATCGTTATAAAGACATAAGATCGAATTGGCAGGAAGTGAATAGTTATCTCTTCCGGGGATGTGTTCCAGTAAGGAAAATTGTCCCGTTTCCGAGTCAAGGATATTGATGCCTCCTCCGTCTGTTCCAATCCATATCTGCCCTTCCCGTTCGGCGAGGCTTAATACAACATTGTTGCTCAGAGAAGAATTGCGGGTGGTATAGGTGGCTAGCAGTTTTCCGTCGCGGGTCAGGCAATTCAAGCCTCCGTTGTAAGGTGCCACCCATATCCTTTTCTGTGAATCGATGAATATATTCATGATTTCTTTTCCGCAATCGAAAGGAGGACGGCGGCATTTTCCGGTATTCAGGTCGAGCAGGAGTAGTCCTTGCCAGCGACTACAACAAAGTAATGTTCGTTTATCCCATAGACTTAGCAGAGTCACATTATAATTGGGCTCTAGGTCAAACGTTTGCAGGAGGCGGAAAGTGGCATCCTGATAATTATAGAAAAAGATTTTATTTTTTGAACCGAACAAGACACCGCCTTTTGTCAGGCAAACTGAATAAACGATAATGTTATTTCCCGACTCATTCGTTGGTATGAAGAAGTCATCACTCTGCCGTCGATAGCGCGCCACTCCTTTGTCCGTCAGAATCCAGATATTGTTTTGTTCGTCTTCTATCATTTGATAGATAAAATTATGTGGAATGGAATGAGGATCATCGGCCTGATGAACATATTTTTTGAGTTCATGCCCGTCGTATCGTCCCAGCCCGGAACGGGTTCCAATCCATACAAAGCCTTGTTCATCCGTCAGGATACAGCGCACGGTGGAAGGTAGTCCGTCTTTCAGGGAGATTTGTTTATAGTAATAATGTCCGGCTTGAAGGGGGAGAAGGCCGGTAAACTGTATGATAAATGCTACGCATAGTAGTACCAATATGTTTTTTCTCATGAAATCAGGTCAGTTTAACTGAAACAAAGATAATGTATTCGGATGAATATTACTTAAATCAGCTCTCTTATTTTTTAGTTTTTATCCCTATCTTTGCTCGAAAATATACGATTATGATTACCGAAGAACTACAAAAACTTTATCTGGCATATACGGGAGTTCCCGCCGAGAATATAACAGAATTACCTTCTTCCGGCTCCAATCGCCGTTATTTCCGGTTGGCGGGGGTGCAAACATTGATCGGAGTTTATGGAACCTGTATCGATGAGAATGAGGCTTTTCTTTATATGGCGGCCCATTTCCGCAGATGCGGTTTGCCTATTCCTGAGATTCACATCGTGTCGGAAGATAAAACCTATTATCTGCAAGAAGATTTAGGAGACACTTTGTTGTTTCATGCCATAGAGAAAGGACGTGCCACGAGTGTCTTTTCCGAAGATGAAAAAGAACTGCTTCGAAAGACGATTCGCCTGCTGCCCGCTATCCAGTTTGCCGGGGCGGACGGATTTGATTTCTCCCGTTGCTATCCCCAGCCGGAGTTTAACCAACGTTCTATCCTTTGGGACCTGAATTACTTTAAATACTGTTTTCTCAAGGCTACCGGTATGGAGTTTCAAGAGGATAAACTGGAAGATGATTTCCAGAAGATGAGCGATGTTCTGCTTCGTAGTTCTTCTGCCACTTTTATGTATCGTGACTTCCAAAGTCGTAATGTGATGATTAAAGACGGCGAACCATGGTTTATTGATTTTCAGGGTGGACGTAAGGGACCGTTCTATTATGACATTGCTTCTTTCTTATGGCAGGCAAAAGCAAAATATCCTGATAGTCTCCGTCAGGAACTGCTGCAAGAATATATTGAAGCACTCCGCAAATACCAACCAATTGACGAACCTTATTTTTATAGCCAGCTTCGCCATTTTGTACTTTTCCGTACTTTGCAAGTGCTTGGAGCCTATGGCTTTCGTGGCTACTTCGAAAAGAAGCCCCATTTTATCCAGAGTGTTCCTTATGCTATCGGGAACCTGCGCGAACTGTTGAAAGAGGAATATCCGGAATATCCGTATCTCTGTAAAGTACTGCGTGAACTGACCGGGCTGAAACAATTTACGGACGATCTGAAAAAGCGCCAGCTCACAGTCAAAGTCATGAGTTTTGCTTATAAGAAAGGGATTCCTGACGATCCGACGGGCAATGGGGGCGGCTATGTTTTTGATTGCCGCGCTGTAAATAATCCCGGAAAATATGAACGTTACAAACCTTTTACCGGACTGGATGAACCGGTGATTACCTTCCTCGAAGAAGAGG
>OHRH01001101.1_pt1 | contig 14246 bp, 8 predicted proteins | sample 1578391 | NCBI WGS metagenome assembly OHRH01 (sample SAMEA3879599, study PRJEB24766) | human gut metagenome | biome: human-associated habitat; feature: feces | place: USA | collected 1985/1987 | reverse complement strand
TACAAGCGGAATCAGTAACCCCGGTATAAACGTTATCAGGATCAGGTTTATAGCAGGAACCCACCCGCGAAGCAGCAGAAAGCGATCGAATGAATACAGCTTAGTGACAAACGGTGCACGAAAGGGAACATAAACACCGGCTACTGTCAGAATCCCCAAAGCACCAGTGGTAACGGATACCGTTAGCAAAGTCTTAAATGCATAGTGTTGGTCGAACCAGACGCCGAGGATAATTCCGAGAATCATTCCCAGTCGTGCTATCCATGAAAAACTGACGTTTCCGGCACTACGAAGCGTAGAGTTCGTAATGTCAATGGCTAGCGTAATTCCTGCGGTAGTAGCGATACCGAATGCCAGTCCCTGCACGGTGCTCAGCAGGATAAGTTCCGTAATGTTTGTCACAAAAGCATAACCTACCGTTGCCGCTACCATAAGGGCAAAAGAAAACAGGCATACATTCTTACGTTTGTATGCATCTACCAGATAGGCATGGAAAGGACCGATAAGGAACATTCCCAGCGTGAAAAAGAGAAAGATAACCCCTGTCTCCGTCACCGGCAATCCGAGACGTTCCGACATTTCAATGGGAAGCACCGGAAACAACACGTACAAGGATATAAACAACAGCAAATTAGCTACACATATCCGCATAAAATGTACTGTCCACAATTTAACTGCCATATATTATCTTAATATTGTTCCTTCTCGTTGGGGAAGTAGCAATTCTTCACGTCGGATACGTAACGACTGATCGCGTCGGTCATTACCGTGTATAAATCGGCATAACGGCGAAGGAAACGCGGACGGAATCCGTTGTTCATCCCAAGCATATCCTGAATAACCAATACCTGACCGTCTACATGACCACCGGCACCAATACCGATAATAGGGATTGTCAGTTCGGCAGCTACACGTTCGGCAAGAGTAGCGGGAATCTTTTCGAGAACAATGGCGAAGCAACCCGCTTCTTCAAGCAGATGAGCGTCACGAATCAGTTTGTCCGCTTCAGCATCGTCCTTGGCACGCACAGTATAGGTTCCGTATTTATTGATTGACTGCGGCATTAGTCCCAAGTGTCCCATGACCGGAATGCCTGCACTGATAATACGTTTCACCGTGTCGATGATTTCTTCTCCACCTTCCAGTTTCAATGCGTCTGCATGGCTTTCTTTCATAATACGGATAGCGGAAGCCAATCCCTCCAGTTCGTTGCCCTGATAAGAGCCGAAAGGCATGTCGACAATGACCATGGCACGCTTCACACCGCGAACCACGGATTTGCCATGATAAATCATCTGGTCGAGCGTGATGGGAAGCGTGGTGACATTGCCTGCCATTACATTGGAAGCGGAATCTCCCACCAGAATCACGTCTACCCCGGCACCGTCCACAATCTGCGCCATAGTATAGTCGTATGATGTCAACATTGATATTTTTTCGCCTCTCTGTTTCATTTCGATAAGGCGATGTGTAGTCACTTTACGAGTGTCGTCTGAAATATAACCCATGATAGTATTTACAATTTGGCAATTTACAATTTACAATTACTCAATTTAATTTTCGGCGCAAAGGTAATCCTTTTTCTGATTACTTGTGCAATTGAGTTAATTTATCGTAAGTGAATCCCTGAAAGTCATCCAATACATAATGACACAACGGAGCTATGTCTTCACGGGAATTGGTGGTTGCCAACCCTATAACGGTAGCTCCTGAAGCCATGCCGGCTTTCAGCCCGTTGAAAGAATCCTCGAATACATATGTGGTGTCGGGAGTTGTGCCGAAAACCTCCATACCCAACCGTAAACATCTCGGCCGTAAGGATACGGTCGAAAAGAGTCTTTATTTCGGGATGAACCCGATAGACAGCTGCCATCTTCGCTTCGTTGGAGCTGGTCACTACGGCAGTCTTCACCCCATTCCGGTGTAGGTCGGCAATGAAGTCAAGCACTCCGGGAATAAAGTCGAATGACATTTCCTGTTCAAAGCGGTTCAGCCGTTCGGTAATTTCGGCTTGTTCCTTCGCCATACCCGGAAAAAAGGTATCATAAATATAGACCAGCGTCTGGCCCTTCACCCTGCCTTCAATATCATCCATACCCAAATACTGCTTTCCCATTTCATGCCAGAAGTGACTGTACTGTGTTTCCGTGTCTACCACCACGCCGTCAAAATCAAAAAGTACGGCGGTTGCTTTTGTTGTGTCCATAAACTTTCTTTTACCTAAATCTGTTAATACCAAAACATTATAGCGTACAAAGGTGGGAATAATCTGCGAATCAAACAAATATTTTATACCTTTGTGCTCCTTAATTGACTCATATCAAATGAACAACGCGCATATATTAGGAACCGAACGTATTGGCAAACTGCTTGTGCAGTACTCCATTCCGGCCATTATAGGCATGACGATTACTTCGTTGTACAACATCATCGACAGCATTTTCATCGGTCATGGCGTAGGTCCTATGGGCATTGCCGGACTCGCCATTACTTTCCCTCTGATGAATCTGGTCGTGGCTTTCTGTACGATGGTATCGGCAGGTGGCTCCACCATTTCGTCCATCCGGTTGGGACAGAAAGACCTGGACGGAGCAACGGAAGTATTGGGAAACACACTGATGTTCTGCCTGGTCAACGCATTCATATTCGGCAGTGTTTCATTCATCTTTCTGGATGACATCCTGCGCTTCTTCGGTGCCAGCAATGATACGTTGCCATATGCCCGCGACTTTATGCAGGTGATATTACTGGGTACCCCCGTCACTTATACCATGATTGGCCTAAACAATATCATGCGTGCCACGGGATATCCCAAGAAAGCGATGCTCACGTCTATGGTAACGGTAGTCTGCAACATAATCCTCGCTCCCATTTTCATCTTCCAATTTGACTGGGGAATACGGGGAGCTGCAACGGCAACGGTCATCTCGCAGTTCATCGGCATGGTGTGGGTAGTGAGCCATTTCCTGCAAAAGACAAGTGTGGTACGTCTGCAACGGGGGTTCTGGAAGATGAAGAAACGTATCATCAGTAGTATATTATCCATCGGTATGTCACCGTTCCTGATGAACGTCACGGCATGTGTCATTGTGATTATCGTAAACAACAGCCTCCAACAGTACGGAGGCGATATGGCCATCGGGGCATATGGCATTATCAACCGACTGCTGGTACTCTATGTAATGATTGTATTGGGGCTGACGATGGGAATGCAACCGATTGTAGGCTATAACTTCGGTGCGCAAAAGCACGACCGTGTGAAGGCTACCCTGCGCCTGACCATCATTGCCGGAGTATGTATCACCAGTACCGGCTTCCTTATCTGCGAATTGTTCCCCCATGCCATATCTGCCATCTTTACCAGTGATGAAGAGTTGATAGATATTGCTTCCAGAGGCGTACGCATTGCCGTAGCCATATTCCCGCTGGTAGGCGCACAGATTGTCATTGGCAATTTCTTCCAAAGCATCGGGAAAGCGAAAATCAGCATCTTCTTATCGCTGACACGCCAATTACTGTATCTGTTGCCGGGACTACTGATATTCCCACATTACTTTGGGCTGGACGGCATCTGGATATGTATGCCGGTATCGGACTTCTTTGCTTTTGTAACGGCAGCGGTGGCATTGTGGATATATGTAAAGAGATTACCCACAGGAATTACCGAAAAAGCGAGGTGAAAGTGATTTATTCTACTGCAAATATTGCATTTTATGTTATAACAAATAAATTGTTCGAAAATATATCATTCATTCAGCCCAAACACATCATCTATTCGCCCCAAACAGATGGTCTGTCTACCCCAAACGCATGATGTATGTTGCGGCAACTTTATTCGCTCTTGATGCTCTTTACCGGATTTTCATTGGCAATGCACCATGCCTTCAACACCACGGTAGCAACGATAAACAACAGCAACAGACAACCTACAAGAATATATCCGCCTATAGGGAATGGCACAACATCAGAGAACTGGCTCGCCCAAAGCTTTCCGGCCCGGCATGCTCCCCCAATACCTATGGCGACAGACGGAATGGCCAGCCAAAGCACATCTCTTGACAATAACAGCAAAATACTTTCCGTCTCCGCTCCATTCACTTTACGAATGGCAATCTCTTTTGAACGCAGGCGGATTTCATCATTCACATAGCCTATCAGTCCCATCAGAATGATAAAGAGTATGGTCAATGAAACCAGCAGGGTAACATCACGAAATACCCGTACAGACTCGGCATAACTGCGCATTTCCTGCTCCACCGAACGGAATACGAGGCTTTTCTGAGGATAAATCCGATGCATCTCTTCATTGAGGCGGGCGAGATTTTCATCCAATGGCTCTTTGAGGCGAACATGCAGGGTGGCAGCTGTCTTCCCCGTCCATTCCACCATCACCGGCAAATTATCGTTGGGCATATCGGCAAAACTGAAACTGTCTAACAGCCCGACAACAGTGCCATAATCATTCACCCGCTTGCCTATGGGGCTGTCTGTCCAATTCATCTTCTCATAAAAGACACTGTTGACAAGCAACTGACCTTCTCCCGTCAAGTTATGCCCCTCTTTCAGTCTCAGACCAATGAAAGGAAGAAAATCACTGTCGAACCAAGTATTACGAGGATAGAAAAGCTCGTTACCCTGATTGTCAAGAATTGGCTGGTTAGAACCGAACCACAATATAGGGCGTTCTGCCGAAGCAACCCCTTCCACATAAGGCAAACTGCCGACAAGACTACGCAGGCTATTGCCATCCACTTCCCGCTGGGTGGTATATGCCACACGTTCAGGACGCCAACCACGGTCACGCGTCGTTACATAACTGTACTGTGAAACGACCATCAGCATCATCCCCAGAATGAATGCCGCTCCGATGAACTGAACAAAAAGCAGTACCCGTTTCCAGCCACGACGCCCGGAAGTGTAGCGGCGGAACACTTGTGTCACCGGAATACGAGCGAAAAGCATGGCAGGCAGGCAACCACCTAAAATAAACAGTAACAGTATCACCGACAATGGTGCCCAAAGATTCTGCCAGTCAAAAAGAGCACTGAGAGGTACAGCTGCCAATTCTTCCATTTTTTCGTGGAAAATATACACCAGCAGTCCAATGAGCAGCAAGGCAAGCCCTACTACTATAGCAGTCTCTACCATGAACATGGAAAAGATGCTACTTCCCGAAGCACCGCTGCATTTGTGTACACCGATGGCCTTGGCACGCTGTGTCAGCGAAGCCACGGAAACGAGTACATAATTCAATGCGGTCGTAAAAAGCAGCACGATACCCAGGAAGAACATAATCCAAATCATCTTCCGTACTTGAGGAGTCTCGACATGCAGATTATGGATAGGGACAATACGTACGCTCAATTCTAAACCACTTTCCGGTGGAATATGACGGGCAATAGCTATGGACATACGCTCATTCAGCCAATCAGCATCCTGCGGACTGCGCAGCCTGAGATAACCGTCGTAGTTTCCGCCGCTCTGCCAACCCAGGTCCCACTTCAGATGCCGCCCTATAGTAGGAAAGGAAATGATTGCCTCTGGACGCCTCTCCAAAGAAGTGTTCAACGGAATATCGGCAAAGATACCCTTCACGAGCAGTGTAGTCTGATATCCCCAAAAATCATAACGCAGTGTTTTCCCTATCGGATTTTCGTCACCGAAGGCCTCCTTTGCTGACTTGGCGGAAAGGAATACGACATCCGGACCCGCCAAATCCTGTGGATTGCCTTCTATCATCTCCAAACCGAGTACAGAAAAATAAAGTGTATCTGCCATCACCGTGGACATATCTAATTGGCGCTCACCCAACTGGAAACTATTATCAAAAAGAGAACAGCTCACTGTGCTACTTTCCACTTGTTCCGGAAACTCTTCGGCAATGGCAGCCGGAATCGGAATGATGGTAAAGCGACTTTCGTTACCTTCCAACACTCCATTTTTCAACCAACCCGTCTTCACAATATAAAGGTTATCCGAATCATGATAAAAGTTATCAAAACTCAACTCGAATGCAATCCGTGCAAATAGAAATACAGACATCAGCAGTCCCAATGCCAAAGATACAATCTTAATGGCATTGGAACCTTGCTTGTGCAACAAGCTTTGTAATGTATAATAAATGTGCCGCCTCATAATTTCCTGAAGTTATTCTTTATTCACTCTTGATACTGTCTACCGGATTCTCATTGGCAATCCGCCATGCCTTGAATACTACACAACCGATGATGAGCAATAGTACAATGCATGCAATAAGCAAGAATCCGCAGATACCAAAATCCACTCCCTCCACAAACTGCTCTATCCAGACACCGCCTATATACCAGGCTCCCAGCCCTCCAAGAAAAACGGCCGGCAAGGATATCCAGAATATATCCTTCGAGAAAAGCCGGAGAATGGATGACGCTTCCGCACCATTCACTTTACGGATGGCAATTTCCTTGCTGCGGCGTTGTATCTCGTCATTGATGTAGCCAATCAACCCCATTAACGTAACAAAAAGGATGGTTATGGCAGCCAGTAAAGCTGCATTACGGAAATCCGTGACGGTACTGTTCTGGTCGTCAATGACCTTTTGGAACGAGGAAAATACAATGTCACGGGTGGGAAACAGCTTTTCCATGTCTTCGTTCAAACGCTTGAGGTTATCGTCAAAAGGCTCTTTCAGACGTAATTGGATGTTTCCGGAAAATCGGTCAAGATAAGTTGCATACATAGGTTGCACCACCACATAAGCGGCATTGGATGTAGCAAAGTCTTTCAGTACACCTACAATATTGCCCGCTATGCGATCGCCGTTGCGCACTTGCCTGCCTATCGGTTTATCTTCCCAATGCATCATTTTCAAAAATGTTTCATTGACCAATATCTGCCCAGGGGCATCCATATTCTTGCCTTCCGCAAATTCCAACTTCATAAACGGGGCATAGTCCTTGCCAAATTCCACCCAACGCATGCTCATCCACTGCCCGTTATCAGTCGTAACCCCTTCTCCGCTCAATCCGTCTGTAAGAAGATTACCGCTACAAGCTCCATCTTCCACATAAGGCAAAGAAAGCATCACACTACGATTTGCATCGCTTTCCGCATCCGAGTCAAAGGATACGCCCGAAGCATAAGCCACCCGGTGGTAATCGAATCCACGTTCTTTATTGGTGATGTAATGGCTCTGCATAAGCACCAGCCCCAACAAGCCGAAAATAAAAGAGGTACCGGCAAACTGCACAAACAAGAGCGGACGTTTCCAGCCTTTCTTGCCTTCGGTATACCGGCGGAAAACCTGCGTCACCGGAATGCGGGCAAAAAGCTGCCCGGGCAACATGCCGCCTATCATAAACAAAATGACTATCACTGAAAGCGGTGCCCAAATGTTTTCCCAAGAGAAAAGACCGGCAAGACTAACGTCGAGCATGTCCTCCAACGGCTCACGGAAATTAAATAGAAGCAGCGCTACAAGCAGCAAGGAAGAAAGCATGATGACTCCGGTCTCCCATAAGAACATACCGAAAATAGTTCCCGTATTTGCCCCACTACATTTATGTACGCCTATAGCTTTGGCACGACGGTTCATGGCTGAGATGGAAATAAGCACATAATTCATCGCCACAATAAAAAGTATGGCGGTTCCCAGCGTCAACAGAATCCATACCATACGCATGGTACTGATACCAAATTCCATACGGTAGTCCTTTATCGGAACCAGACTGATAAACACATCATCGCTCTTGCGCACCTGCTCGGCAAGTTTCTCTATTCGGGTGTTCACATCGTCCAGTTGCACCCCCGGGCGCAGACGGACAAAGGACATATAGCTGTCTCCACCTCCCCATCCCCAGTATCCCCAATGATGCTTGAAGGAGGTAGCCAGAGACATCACGACACCACTTCCATAGAAACTGGAGTTTTCGGGGAAATCTTCAAAAATGCCCTTCACGGTCATTGACATCTGTTTGTTATAGACCACCGTCTGCCCGATGGGATTCTTATCGGCAAACATGCTGCCGGCCAGCTCCCTGCTGATGAAGACCACCTCCGGATTATTCAGCTCGCGAGGGTCTCCACTGACAACATCAATGCCCATAGTGGCAAAGAAACAAGAATCGGCCGTCATGGCATTGGTCTGGAAACGGCGTTCATTGGCAAACCAAGCCGAATTGCTCCACCATTGCTGGGTGACGGTAACACTCTCCACCTCGTCAGGCAGGTTTTCGGCAATGGTACCAGCCACCGGTCCAAGAGTTATATGCGAAGGATGATACTCGTTGTTGTAATACCATACTGTTTTGACAAGACACAAACGTTCATGGTCCTTGTAGCAGGTATCATAATTGAGCTCGAATGCCTGACGGGAAAAAATGAGGATACTGACTGCCAACCCCAGTCCCAAGGAAATAATCTTGATGAGGTTGGAGCCTTTTCCTCGTATCAGTGTCTGAAGAGTGTAATATAGTTGTCTCATGGAAGTTGTTTTAAAAGTCTGTTACAAATCCTGCGCTGCCACACTTGCCACCACACTACCGTCGAAAAGATGTATCGTGCGGTGTGCAAACGAGGCGTCGTGCTGGCTGTGGGTCACCATAATAATCGTAGTACCCTCTTTATTCAGTTCTGTCAACAGATTCATCACCTCAGCTCCGTTCTTGGAGTCCAAGTTACCGGTAGGCTCATCGGCGAGTATCAGCTTGGGATTGGTTACGACCGCACGGGCTATCGCCACACGTTGCTGCTGACCGCCGGAAAGCTGTTGCGGGAAGTGTTTGGCACGGTGGCTGATGTTCATTCTTTTCAGTATATCCTCTACCATACGCTTACGTTCACCCGCCTTTACGCCAAGATACGTAAGGGGAAGTTCCACATTCTCGTAGACGTTCAGTTCGTCTATCAGGTTGAAGCTCTGGAACACGAATCCCAGCTTGCCCTTGCGCACACGGGTACGTTCCTTTTCCTTCAAGTCCGCTACTTCCTGACCGAGCAGCTTGTAACTGCCCTCCGTAGGATTGTCCAGCAGCCCGAGGATGTTCAGCAAGGTGGACTTGCCGCAACCGGACGGCCCCATAATGGCTACAAACTCTCCCTCCTTTACATCGAGGTTTACGTGATTCAATGCTACCGTCTCTACTTCCGAAGTACGGAATACTTTGCTGATGTTGTTAATCTCAATCATGATATTTAATGTTTTAATATTGTTTTATTCGCTCTTAATACTATTCACCGGATTCTCGTTCGCTATCCGCCAGGACTTCCAAAGTACGCAGGCTACGATAATCACCAAATTGGCCATCACTACCAGTACGTATACTGCCCAACTGATGTGAATACGCTCCGCAAACTGTTCCATCCACATTCCGTTGACATACCATGCCAATACCGTACCGATGACAACTGCCGGAGCCGCCACCACAAGTATATCCCTCGACAGCATTTCCAAGATACCGGAAGCCTCTGCCCCGTTCACTTTACGGATGGCAATCTCCTTACTGCGGCGGCGCACCTCGTCGGTGGTATACCCAATCAGCCCCATCAGCATAATGAAGAACATGGTCACTGCCGCCATCAAAGTGGCATTGCGGAATACACGGACAGAATTATAGCTGTTCTCTATCCTTTTCTCATAACCGGTAAAGTCAATGGTCTGGTCATGGAAAGCCTCGGCTACATCGTGGTTCAACTTCTGCAGATTTTCGGTAAAGGGTTCTTTCAAACGAACATGTACCGTTCCATAAAAATTCTTGTTCCCACGGGCTATGAAAGGCATCTTCTCGGTTCTGAAACTCTCTATCTGGAAATCCTTCAACTGCCCTACGACCTTGAATGTATTCCCTTCGGTATATACCGTACGGCCCACGACGTCGTCTCCCCAACGCATCATCTCGGCAAAGGTCTCGTTCACCACGACTTCCTCTTTATCGCGCGCCATACGTCCCGTCTTCATAGTCATGCCCATCAAAGCAGGAAAGTCCTCGCGCATGAAATAAGAAGAACGACAAGAGAACAGTGCCTGCCCGCTCTCACTATGAATCATCGAACCGCTATATCCGCTAATGGGCGTGCTGTTGGCGCTGGACACCGCTTCCACGTAGGGCAATCCCTTGAAGAACTGATAAGCCGCATCACGCGTCGCTTCATTATCCCAGTAGGCATTGCCTATGGCTATCTGCTTGGGATTATACCCCATATCCTTTTTCAGTACATACTGGTATTGCGACATCACCACACACATCAATCCACTAATGAATGCCACGCCTGCAAACTGGACAAACAGCAACGGACGCTTCCAGCCCTTCTTCCCCTCGGTATAGCGGCGGAACACCTGCGATACGGGAATACGCGCAAAGAGCCGGCCCGGCAATACGCCTCCCACTATAAACAGCAGAAGCACTACCGACAACGGTACCCAGATACGCTCCGGAGCCAACAAGGTGGAGAGCTTTACAACGACCGTGTCTTCCACAAAATCGCGGAAGTTGAGCATTATCAACGCCATCAGCAGCAATGCCGCCACAATGATGATACCCGTTTCCAGCAAAAACATGCTGAAAACCGTGCCACCGCTCGCACCGCTGCATTTATGTACGCCTACCGACTTGGCGCGGTAGCTCAAAGAGGAAATGGAAATCAGCACATAGTTCAACGCCGCAATGAAAAGAATGGCAAAACCAAGAATGCTCATAATGACACGCATCCGCTGCACATCATCATAATTGCGGTATGTATCACGGATGGGCTGCACAAAAGCCGTGTAACCGTACTCTTTCTTATCTTCTGCCGGGCGATATTTGTCTATCATGGCATCAATACGCGCATTGACAACAGATTTGTCGGCACCGGGACGGAAACGGATAAACTCTACCCAACTGTCTCCCCCGCTCCACGAGTAGTTATTCCAGTTGCGGCTCCACAAGGTAGGCATCGAGATAACCGCTTCCGGATTGATTGTGGCGTTCTCAGGCAAATTGGCATAGATTCCCTTCACCGTCAGGTCAAACTGATGGTCATAATTAAGCGTTTTCCCTATAGGATTCTCCTCACCGAACACTTTCCTTGCAAAGCGTTCACTCAAGAAAATAATATCCTTCTGCACCAAGTCCTTTTCGGGATTGCCGTTCAGGACGTCGATGCCCATAGTACGGAAGAACAGCGAATCGGCTGCAATCTTCCTGTCATCAAGACGCACGCTTCCATTGTAAAGGGGAGCAGATACCATAGACGTGCTCAAACTTACCGCCGACTCCACCTCTTTGGGGAAGTTCTCCAAAATGGCCCCTGCCACGGGACCGCAATTCCACTCCTGAGGCTCAAATTTCTCCCCTTTCACCGAGAATATCGACCATACCTGATACAAGTTATCATAATCCTTAAAGCAAGTGTCAAAACTCTGTTCATATGCCACGCGGGAGAAAAGCAGAATACTCATCGTCAATCCCAATCCCAAAGAAATGACCTTGATGATATTCGAACCGCGTCCCCGCAGTAAAGTCTGAATTACATAATAGATTTGTTTCATTCCGTTTATCGTTTATTAGATTTATTTTCTTGCTTTTCATATTGCAGAAAGCGTGCCAAAGAATGCACAAACCTGATTATCAGCGCATATCGTATTTCAGAAGAAGACAAAGGTGTCTAATTTTTAGACACTCCCGTCTAAAAATTAGACAGAGGCCGAATCTCTGTTCAGCCTCATAGAACAAAAAAAAGGGAAATTAGAAAAGAATCCATAAGAATGAAAACTTTACCTTTGCCCACAGTTTTCTAAAGATAGAGTATAAACGTAAAATGAAGCACCTGCACATGAAATTCCCCAAACTCTTATATCCTTCATTCCTATGCCTGCTTATAGCCGGCTGCGACATGATAGATTATCACCCTTACGATGTACACATCAGCGGTGAAACCGATGTCAATGCCCACAACATTGCCCAAATAGAGCAGAACTGCCAGAACAAGACAACAATCCGATTCGTAACAATGGGGGACTCCCAGCGCTGGTATGACGAGACCGACGACTTTGTAAGCCACCTCAACAAGCGGGACGACATAGATTTCGTCATTCATGGCGGAGACGTCAGTGACTTCGGTGTAACAGACGAGTTCCTTTGGCAACGGGACATTATGAACAAACTCAAGATACCCTATGTGGTACTTCTCGGCAATCACGACTGCCTGGGCACGGGCGAAGAGACTTATCGTGCAATATTCGGAGACCCCAATTTCTCCTTCATTGCAGGACGGGTAAAGTTTGTCTGCCTGAATACCAACGCCATCGAATTTGACTACTCCCGCCCCATTCCCGACTTCGAGTTTCTTGCCGCACAGATACGCGACCGTGAAGAGGAATTCGATAAAACCGTTGTGTCCATGCACATACGCCCGTTCTGCAACGAGTTCAACAATAATGTGGCACACGTATTCCAGCGTTACATCAAGGAATTTCCCGGACTGCAGTTCTGTACATCCGCACACGAACACCATCGCTTCGAGAAAGACCTCTTTGAAGATGGGATAATGTATTACATGAGCGACTGCATGAAGAACCGCAATTACTATATATTCACCATAACCCCCGACGGATATGAACGCGAAGTGGCATATTATTAATCACCTGGCATGCGCCGTCGTCTTCTTGTCGGTATGCTCTTTTTCTGCTTTTTCACAAGAGAGAGATACCATCTTCATCATAGAACACGATACCGTATGGATGGACCTGCAACCGGATGCCGTCATTGAAAGCCAGACCAGAGAGAACCGTTATGACCGCCGCGTACACCGCTACCGCAGGCATTGGGAGGCCTTGATTCCGACGCACACCAAAATTCAGTTTGCCGGCAATATGGGGTTGCTGTCATTCGGTACCGGATGGGATTACGGCAGAAGAAACCAATGGGAAACAGACGTATTCTTCGGAGTATTGCCCAAATATGACTCCAAACGTACCAAGCTGACATTCACCGTCAAGCAGAACTACCTTCCCTGGAGCCTGCAAATAAAACAGAGCCGTTTTTCTGTAGAACCGCTGGCTTGCGGTATGTATCTGAACACGGTATTCGGCGATGAATTCTGGGTCAATGAACCGGAACGCTACCCTAAAGGATATTATGGTTTCTCCTCTAAGGTACGCATCCATGCATTCTTAGGACAGCGCATCACTTACGACATCGACCCGCAACGACGGTTCACGGCCAAAGAAATCACTTTCTTCTATGAAATAAGTACATGTGACCTATATGTAGTCAGCGCCTTCACCAACAAGTATCTGAAACCCAAGGATTATCTGAGCTTGTCATTTGGCATCAAACTGCAACTGCTATAAATTTTTTCAGTACCGCCATGAGCTCTTACTGAAGTTGCTACAAACTAATTTCTGTTTTACTTAAATCTATTCGTCCCACAATCGTTATATTATCGTCCGACAGCTGTTGAATTATCGTCCAACAGTTATCGGACGATAATTCAACAGCTGTCGGACGATTAATTCTTAGTAAGCAAAAATATAGAATAAAGCATATAATACAGATAAATCATTAACTTTGCCTGCAGAAAACAGAAATAGTTTATGGCAAAAAAAAATGGAAACATCCTGATTGTCGATGATAACCGAGGCGTACTTACCGCCTTGCAGCTTTTGTTAAAGCCATATTTTGAAGGGATAATCACACTTCCCTCTCCCGTAACCCTGCCCAGCGTATTGCGAGAAAGGTCATGGCAAGTGGTTCTTCTTGACATGAACTTCACCTCGGGCATCAATACCGGCAACGAGGGACTATACTGGCTCCATGAAATAAAGAAGCAATGTCCCACCCTGCCCGTAGTGCTGTTTACCGCCTATGCCGACATTGACCTTGCCGTACGGGGAATCAAGGAAGGAGCCACAGACTTCGTCGTAAAACCCTGGAACAACCAGAAACTGGTGGAAACCTTACTGAATGCCGTATCAGCTTCTGAAACAAAATCTCCGGCCAACGGCCCAAATGCCGGACGTACGGCAGAAAGCAGCCACCTGTTTGCAGATACCCGCAACATGTATTGGGGAAACAGCCCCGCCATGCAGCAGCTCCGCCTTTTGGTGGAAAAAGTGGCCTCTACCGATGCCAATATCCTTATTACGGGCGAGAACGGTACCGGTAAAGAGATGCTGGCACGCGAAATTCACTCCCTTTCACCGCGCAACCGGCAGGAGATGGTAAGTGTGGATATGGGTGCAGTCACCGAAAGCCTTTTCGAGAGCGAACTGTTCGGCCACATGAAAGGCT
>OHRH01001099.1_pt1 | contig 14254 bp, 10 predicted proteins | sample 1578391 | NCBI WGS metagenome assembly OHRH01 (sample SAMEA3879599, study PRJEB24766) | human gut metagenome | biome: human-associated habitat; feature: feces | place: USA | collected 1985/1987 | reverse complement strand
ACTGAAGGAAATGAGAAATTCAGTAAACAGAAAAGTAAACTGTGAAACTGCGAATATTAATAAAACCGTAAATGCAGCCGTCAAGCAGATGGAGGATATTAAGCTGGTCCGGCAGAAAATAGGATTTGAGCAGCTTAATGAAGGACTTGCACAGGTTGCTGAACTTCGGATGCAGTATCCGGAAGCTACACTAAAAGAATTAGGAATGATGTTAAGCCCGCAGGTGGGCAAATCGGGAGTCAATCACAGACTGAGAAAGCTGAGTGCAATGGCTGACGAACTGCGGGAGAAACAAGGAGGAGAATTATTATGATCAAAAAACCAATCACCATCAATTTATCCACAGGTCTGGAAGCGCGTCCGGTGGCACAGCTGGTACAGGTGGCTAGTCAGTTCAACAGTGAGATTTATGTAGAGATTGGAAAGAAGCGCGTGAATGCAAAAAGCATTATGGGTATGATGACGTTGGGAATATCTGTTGGCGAAGAAATTACCGTAACTGCGGACGGAGCGGATGAAGAAACAGCAATCGCAGAAATCGAACGATATTTAAGTGATAAATAACAGCGTCCAGAGTGAAGCAAGTGAAATTGGCGACCGGCTTTTTTATGCCGGTCGTAGTTTTTACATAGAAAAGAGGATAGGAGAAAATGGCGTTTACACATTTGCACGTCCATACAGAATACAGTCTGCTGGATGGATCCAGCAAAATCAAAGAACTGACTGCCAGGGCGAAAGAGCTGGGCATGGACAGCCTGGCGATTACCGACCATGGCGTCATGTATGGCGTCATTGATTTTTATCGTGCCTGCAGGGAAGTGGGAGTGAAACCGATTATCGGATGCGAGGTTTACGTGTCTCCAGGTTCCAGATTTGACAGGGAGACGGTAAGCGGAGAAGACCGGTATTACCATCTGGTGCTTTTAGCAGAAAATAACCAGGGGTATCAGAACCTGATGAAGATTGTATCAAAAGGGTTTGTTGAAGGCTTTTATTATAAGCCCAGAGTCGATTATGAGGTTCTGGAACAGTACCATGAAGGCATTATTGCCACAAGCGCCTGTCTGGCGGGGGAGATTCCCAGATATCTGATGCGGGGAATGTATGAAGACGCCAAACAGGCGGCCCTTCACTATCAGGAGATTTTTGGCCAGGGCAATTTCTTCCTGGAACTTCAGGATCATGGAATTCCGGCTCAGAGACAGGTCAATCAGGGGATTTTGCGGATTTCAAAAGAACTGGGAATCGGACTGGTAGCCACCAACGACAGCCATTATACCTTAAAAGAAGACTGGAAGGCCCACGACATCCTGCTGTGCATCCAGACCGGCAAGAAGGTAACCGACGAAAACCGGATGCGGTATGAAGCGGAGAAATTTTATTTAAAATCAGAAGACGAGATGCGGGAACTGTTTCCCTATGCTCCGGAAGCCCTGGAAAATACCCACAAGATTGCAGAACGCTGCAATGTGGAGATTGAATTTGGCGTGACCAAGCTGCCGAAATACCAGGTTCCGGAAGGTTACGATTCCTGGAGTTATCTAAATTACCTCTGCGAAGAAGGCTTTGCAAAGCGGTATCCGGATGACGATGGAAGTCTTCATGAACGTATGGTTTACGAGCTGGATACCATCCATACCATGGGCTATGTAGATTATTTCCTGATTGTGTGGGATTTCATCCACTTTGCAAAATCCCATGGGATCAGCGTAGGGCCAGGGCGCGGTTCCGCAGCCGGAAGCGTGGTGTCGTATGCGCTGGAAATTACCAACATTGACCCCATCCGGTACGGTCTTCTGTTTGAACGGTTCCTGAATCCGGAGCGTGTGTCCATGCCGGATATTGATATTGACTTCTGCTACGAGAGGCGTCAAGAAGTTATTGACTATGTGGTAGAAAAATATGGAAAAGACCAGGTGGCCCAGATTGTTACCTTTGGTACGCTGGCGGCAAAAGGCGTGGTTCGGGATGTGGGAAGAGTGCTGGATCTGCCTTATGCCCAGTGCGATGCCATTGCCAAGATGATTCCGGCAGACTTAGGAATGACCCTGGAAAAAGCCTTAAAAACCAGTCCGGATCTGCGGGATGCCTATAACAGCGACGATCAGGTTAAGTACCTGATAGATATGGCCATGCGTCTGGAAGGACTCCCACGCCATACCTCCATGCACGCCGCAGGAGTGGTAATCAGCCGCACCAGCGTGGATGAATACGTGCCTCTTTCCAGGGCAGCAGACGGAACCATTACCACCCAGTTTACAATGACAACTCTGGAAGAACTGGGACTTCTGAAAATGGACTTTTTAGGTCTCCGTACCCTGACGGTAATCCAGAATGCCTGTGATCAGATAGAGAAAAACCGAGGGATCCACATTGACGTAGATACGATCGACTACAATGATAAGCAGGTGCTGGAATCCATCGGAACCGGACGGACAGACGGCGTGTTCCAGGTGGAAAGCTCCGGTATGAAGAGCTTTATGAAGGAGCTAAAGCCAGGCAGCCTGGAAGACATTATTGCAGGAATTTCCTTGTACCGGCCAGGCCCTATGGATTTTATCCCAAGGTATTTAAAAGGGAAAAATAATCCGGAAACCATTACCTATGAATGCCCCCAGTTAGAGCATATTTTAAGTCCGACTTACGGCTGTATCGTCTACCAGGAGCAGGTTATGCAGATCGTACGGGATCTGGCCGGATATACCCTTGGCCGAAGCGATCTGGTGCGGAGAGCCATGGCGAAAAAGAAGGCGGCGGTTATGGAAAAGGAGCGGCAGAACTTTGTCTACGGCAATCCGGAAGAAGGGGTAACAGGCTGCGTAGCAAATGGAATTGATGAAAAAATTGCCAACCATATCTACGATGAGATGATTGATTTTGCAAAATACGCTTTTAATAAATCCCACGCGGCCGCTTATGCAGTGGTTTCCTATCAGACGGCTTATTTGAAATATTATTATCCGGCAGAGTTTATGGCAGCTTTGATGACGTCGGTAATGGACAACTTGACCAAGCTTTCCGAGTACATTGTGACCTGCCGCCAGATGGGAATTGCTATCCTGCCTCCGGATATCAATTCCGGAGAAAGCGGATTTTCCGTAGACGGAGAAGGAATCCGTTATGGTCTGTCCGCCATTAAGAGCATTGGAAAATCCGTGGTGGAAATGATTGTCAAAGAGCGGGAAAACAATGGAAAGTTCCGTTCCCTGGAAGATTTTGTAGAACGGATGAGCAGCAAGGAAGTCAATAAACGCACCATGGAAAACTTTATCCGTTCCGGAGCGCTGGACTGCCTTCCAGGCAACCGCCGGCAGAAGGTGCTGATAGCGCCGGAGATTATTGACAATAAAAACAGGGAAAAGAAAAACTCCATGGCTGGCCAGATGAGCCTGTTTGACTTTGCAGATGAGTCCGAAAAAACAGATTTTCAGATTACCTTCCCAGACGTAGAAGAGTTTACAAAAGAAGACATTCTGGCAGGAGAAAAAGAAACTCTGGGAATCTATATCAGCGGCCATCCGTTAGAGGCCTATGTAAACGCCATGAAGAACAATACCAATGCGTCTGCCGTCGACTTTATGGTAGATGAAGAAACCAACCTGGCAGCCCTTTCTGACGGACAGCGTGTGACCATTGGCGGAATGGTAACCGATAAGACGGTAAAGACGACAAAAACGGGAAAAATGATGGCGTTTCTTACCATAGAAGACCTGACGGGATCCGTAGAGGTTCTGGTATTTCCAAAAAATTACGAAGCCCAGAGAGAAGTGTTTACAGAGGACGCCAAGCTGTTTGTCCAGGGAAGAGTGTCTTTGGGAGAAGAACCAGTGGGAAAACTGATTTTAGAAAAAGCCGTTCCATTTTCCAAAATTCCCAGGGAACTCTGGATTAAGTTTTCGGACATGGAAGATTACCGGAAGGGGGAGCAGAAGCTACTGGACTCTTTGTCCCAGTCAGAGGGAAATGACGCGGTAGTCATCTACCTGGAAAAGGAACGGGCTAAAAAAATCCTGCCTGTAAACTGGAATGTAGAGATTACAACAGAGCTGACGGAACTCTTGTCCGGACGTTTTGGAGAAGCAAATATCCGGATTGTAGAGAAAAAAATTTAACAATTTGGATCGGATAGGTATTGCTAAACCAGGTAAAATGTTTTAGAATATGTGATGTATGGAAAAAAATACGTAATTTTTGAAAGAAGAATCTCGCAGAGAGGGAGGCATATTTTTTATGGCTAAAAAAGTAAAGACCATTGGCGTACTGACCAGCGGAGGTGATGCGCCTGGCATGAATGCGGCAATTCGTGCGGTTGTAAGAACAGCAATCCACGAGGGCTTGAAAGTAAAGGGTATCATGCGAGGATATGCAGGCCTTCTTCAGGAAGAAATCGTAGATATGGACAGTACCAGTGTTTCTGATATTATCCACAGGGGCGGTACTATTTTATATACGGCGCGCTGCCAGGAGTTCACAACAAAAGAAGGCCAGGAAATGGGCGCTGAGATCTGCCGCAGACATGGCATTGACGGCATCGTTGTAATCGGAGGAGACGGTTCTTATCGGGGAGCAGGAAAGTTAGCTGCCCTGGGAATCAACACAGTAGGGGTTCCAGGAACCATTGACCTTGACATTGCCTGTACGGAGTATACCATTGGCTTTGATACGGCAGTAAACACGGCAATGGAAGCAATCGACAAGGTAAGAGACACTTCTACTTCCCATGAGCGGTGCAGTATTATCGAGGTTATGGGACGTCGGGCCGGATATATCGCGCTGTGGTGCGGATATGCCAACGGCGCAGAAGAAATCCTGCTTCCAGAGCGCTACGACGGCGATGAACAGGCCATTATCAACCGGATTATCGAAAACCGGAAGAGAGGCAAGAAGCACAACATCATCATTAATGCAGAAGGAATCGGCCATTCCGCTTCTATGGCCCGCCGGATTGAGGCAGCCACTGGAATCGAGACCCGCGCGACGATTTTGGGACATATGCAGCGAGGCGGAAGTCCTACCTGTAAGGATCGTGTATATGCGTCGATTATGGGTGCAAAGGCAGCGCTTCTTTTGGCAGAAGGAAAGAGCAACCGAGTAGTGGCATACCAGAATGGCCAGTATGTAGATGTAGATATTCAGGAAGCATTGAATATGAAAAAAGATATTCCGGAAGACCAGTACAAGATTTGCCAGATGCTGGTTCGATAATCATAGAACATCGGCAGGGGGCTGCCGCATGATGAAGAAGGGATGGTTCTTTGATCCCGCCGTCATTCTGCGACAGCCCTTTTTCCTGCCAGGTTTTCCGGCAAAGGAATGGGATAACACATTCAGACAGAAAGGATTCCACAGATGGAAGGACAAGACAGAGTGGTGCTCTGCGGAGCGAATTCGTATGAGCAGAAGTATTATTTTAACCAGGATTTTTCTTCCCTGCCAGAGGGAATACAAAAGGAACTCCATATTATGTGCGTTCTGTTTACGGAAGACGTAGGCGGCGTTCTGACCCTGGAGTTTGATGAAAAGGGAAATCTGGAATTTAAAGTATCTGTAGATGACAACGATTATTTGTTTGACGAGATTGGAAGCGGGCTGAAAATCCGGCAGTACCAGAGAGAAAAACGGGATCTTCTGGAATCTCTGGAACTGTATTACCAGGTAAAATTCCTGGGAATGCCCCTGGAAGCCATTGAAGAAGCCAGAAGGAGAGAAGATGACTAAAAAAGGGCCTGTTATTGGAAACGTTGCGCTGGATACTCCTCTGGTGCTGGCGCCTATGGCGGGAGTTACGGATCTTCCCTTCCGTCTGCTGTGCAAAGAGCAGGGATGCAGTCTGGCATATACGGAAATGGTCAGCGCGAAAGCCATTCTTTATAAAAATAAGAATACCAGAGAGCTTTTGCAGGTAAGAGAAGAAGAACATCCCATTGCCGTCCAGCTGTTTGGATCCGATCCGGCTATTATGGCAGAAATTGCCGCCCAGGTAGCAGAAGGCCCCTATGAAATCATTGATATCAACATGGGGTGTCCGGTTCCCAAAATCGTCAACAACGGGGAAGGGTCGGCGCTGATGAAAAATCCTAAGCTGGCCGGAGAAATTTTAACCGCTATGGTAAAGGCAGTCAAAAAGCCGGTAACAGTAAAGTTTAGGAAAGGGTTTTATAACGGAGAAGCGTCAGCGGTAGAGTTTGCGAAAATGGCAGAGGCCAGCGGCGTGGCTGCAGTAGCGGTTCATGGAAGAACCAGGGAACAGTACTATTCCGGAAAAGCGGATTGGGAGATTATCCGTCAGGTAAAAGAGGCGGTTTCCATTCCGGTAATCGGAAACGGAGATGTTTTTGAGCCGGAAGACGCAGTGAGAATGATGGAAGAAACCGGCTGCGACGGCGTAATGATTGCCAGAGGCGTAAAGGGAAACCCCTGGATTTTCAGTCGGACAAAAGCGCTTTTAGAAACCGGAGTTACCCCGCCAAAGCCGTCTTTTGAAGAAGTCAGACAGATGATTCTCCGCCATGGGAAAATGCTGATTGAGTACAAAGGCGAGCGGGTAGGAATCCGCGAAATGCGTGGCCATATGGCCTGGTATACGACGGGAATGCCCCATTCTGCTGCATTGAGAAATGAGATTAATCTGGCAGAAACATTTGAGGATATGGAAAAGCTTTTAGAGCGGTGGAAGGAGAGCCGCTAAGTGGCTTGACAATGATCCGGATTTAGACTATAATACCTTGAATGCGGGAAGGCGTGTTAATTTTCAGTTAGGAAGGAAGCAATCAAATTATGGAAGAAAAGAAAAATATTCTGACCTATGCGGGACTTAAAAAATATGAAGATGAACTTCATGATTTAAAGGTAAACCGCAGAAAGGAAGTTGCCCAGAAGATTAAAGAAGCAAGAGAACAGGGCGACTTATCTGAGAACGCAGAGTATGATGCTGCAAAAGATGAGCAGAGAGACATTGAGCTGCGCATCGAGGAGCTGGAGAAGCTTCTGAAAAATGCAGAAGTAGTCGTAGAAGAAGACGTAGATTTAGAGAAGATTAATGTAGGCTGCGTTGTCCGTGTATATGACATTGAGGACGACGAAGAGATGGAATTCAGCATTGTTGGTTCCACCGAGGCAAACAGCCTTCAGAATAAAATTTCCAATGAGTCTCCGGTTGGTCATGCTCTGATTGGCAGACGCGTTGGCGATGTAGTAGACGTAGAAACCCAGGTTGGCGTTATTAAGTACAAGGTACTGGCAATTCAGAGAGTATAGGGTAACAGTTCAGCCATGCGAAGATTCAGGCAGAAAAAAGCGTTGAAAGCTTGCTTTCATAAGAATTTTCCTGTCTGAATTTTCATAGGGCGGACGCCCGACGCTTCTTGTCCGCTGTAAGCGGGCAAGAAGATGGCATGGCTGACTGTTACTGTATAGGACAGAACATAGATAAGAGGAGTGTACAAGGTGGCAGGAGAGAATCAGGTAAAACCACAGGAAGATTTAAACCATGTGCTTCAGGCTCGTCGGGATAAGCTGGCAGAACTTCAGGCTTCAGGCAGGGATCCGTTCCAGATAACCAAATATGACCAGACCCATCACAGCACAGAGATCAAAGAAAACTACGAAGAGTTAGAAGGCAAAGAGGTATCCATCGCCGGCCGTATGATGTTTAAGCGCGTGATGGGCAAGGCGTCTTTTTGCAACATCCAGGACTTAAAGGGCAGAATCCAGGTATATGTAGCCCGAGACAGCGTTGGAGAAGACGAATACAAGGACTTTAAGAAATTAGACATCGGCGATATTGTTGGCGTAAAGGGAACCGTATTTACTACTAAGACAGGCGAGATTTCCATCCATGCAACCGATGTGGTTCTTCTTTCCAAGAGCCTTCAGGTACTTCCGGAGAAATTCCACGGTCTGACGGATACGGATATGCGTTACCGCCAGAGATATGTAGATTTGATTATGAATGAGGAAGTAAAGGATACGTTTATTAAGCGTTCCAAGATTATTTCCGCAATCCGTAAATACTTAGACGGCCAGGGATTTATGGAGGTAGAAACCCCGATGCTGGTAGCAAATGCCGGCGGCGCGGCTGCAAGACCGTTTGAGACTCACTTTAATGCGCTGGACGAAGATGTAAAGCTGCGGATTTCTCTGGAGCTGTACTTAAAGCGTCTGATCGTAGGCGGTTTAGAGCGGGTATATGAGATTGGGCGCGTATTCCGTAACGAAGGCGTAGACACCAGACACAATCCGGAGTTTACCTTGATGGAATTATACCAGGCATACACCGATTACCACGGTATGATGGATTTAACGGAAAATCTGTACCGCTATCTGGCTCAGGAGGTTTTAGGAACCACTACCATTACTTACAATGGCATTGAGATGGACTTAGGAAAGCCATTTGAGCGTATTACCATGGTAGAGGCTGTAAAGAAGTATTCCGGCGTAGATTTCGACCAGATTCATACGTTAAAAGAAGCCAGAGCAGCCGCAAAGGAACACCATGTTGAGTTTGAAGAGCGCCATAAGAGAGGCGATATTTTAAATCTGTTCTTCGAAGAGTTTGCAGAAGAGCATTTAATCCAGCCTACCTTTGTTATGGACCATCCGATTGAGGTATCTCCTTTAACCAAGAAGAAACCGGAAAATCCAGCTCATGTAGAGCGTTTTGAGTTCTTTATGAACGGCTGGGAGTTAGCAAACGCATATTCTGAGTTAAACGACCCGATTGACCAGAGAGAGCGTTTTGCAGCCCAGGAAGAGATGTTTGCTGCTGGCGACGACGAGGCAAACCATACTGACGAAGATTTCTTAAACGCACTGATGATCGGTATGCCTCCAACTGGCGGTATCGGTTTTGGCATCGACAGAATGGTAATGCTGCTGACCGATTCCCAGGCAATCCGTGACGTACTGCTGTTCCCGACAATGAAGTCCCAGGGCGCTGCTAAGAACGAAGCAAACAACGTTGCGCAGGCTAAAACGGTTTCAGAAAAGCCAGTTGAGAAGATTGATTTTTCAAAGGTAGAAATCGAACCATTGTTCAAAGATGAGGTAGATTTTGAGACTTTCAGCAAGTCCGATTTCCGTGCAGTAAAGGTAAAAGAGTGTGTCGCAGTGCCGAAGTCAAAGAAACTTTTACAGTTTACTCTGGATGATGGAACAGGCGTAGAACGTACCATTTTAAGCGGTATTCACGCATTCTACGAACCAGAAGAACTGGTAGGTAAGACACTTATAGCTATCACAAATCTGCCACCTAGAGCAATGATGGGAATTGAATCTTGTGGAATGTTACTTAGTGCAATCCATGAAGAAGAGGGCGAAGAAAAACTTCATCTTCTGATGGTAGATGACCATATTCCGGCTGGTGCAAAATTATATTAATATCAGGACACTTCGCTTTTAGTGAAATACTAAAGGCGGAGTGTTATTTATATTATAGGAAATTACTCTGTAATGTTCCTATAACATAAATAACACTCCGGGCAGGATCGCACTGCGATGGAGAGTAATGATACTGCTTCAGGTATGCCATATATGGCATATATAAGGCACAAAAAGGAATATGTCAATATCCCCCCGCAGGGCTTACTGATGTCAGAATTGTCTGATATCATAAAAGTCAGTTACCAATAAAGAAAAAGCGAGGGAACATGAAATGAAAAAGGGGTTATTGACAATGGCCGGAGTGCTTCTGACTGTATCACTGGTCAGTGCCGGAACAACAGTGCCGGTACTGGCAGAGGAAGAAACAACACTGGTATATGGAAGCGGAGATTATACCAGGATTAATCCTGCTATGGATGAACATGGAGAGATCAATATTCTGATCTTCAACGGTTTAACTGCACATGACGGAGAGAATCAGGTAGTTCCGGGACTGGCAGAGAGCTGGGATTTTGATGATGAAACCAATACCTATACATTCCATATGGCAGAAGATGCCAAGTGGCAGGACGGTGAACCTGTGACAGCAGAGGATGTTAAATTTACTATTGAAGCGATCATGGATCCGGAAAATGGTTCTGAGAATGCACCCAACTACGAGGACGTAGAAGAGATCAATGTGATTGATGATCATACGGTTGCGTTCAAGCTTGAGGACAAAAACGTTGCATTCCTTGACTATATGACAATGGCAGTTCTTCCTAAGCATCTGCTTGAGGGAGAAGATATGCAGACTTCTGACTTCTTCCGTAACCCGGTAGGAACAGGTCCATACAAGATTGAATCCTGGGATGAGGGACAGGCGATCACACTGGTTAAGAATGAAGATTATTTCAAGGGTGAGCCTTCCATCGATAAAATTGTATTCAAGATCGTACCGGATGACAATGCGAAAGCACTTCAGTTAAAATCCGGAGAACTTGATCTGGCATTATTAACACCAAAGGATGCAGCTGCTTTTGCAGATGATGAGGCATATACATGCTACGATATGAAGACTTCTGACTATCGTGGAATCATGTTTAACTTTGGAAATGAATACTGGCAGAAAAACCGTGATCTGATCCCGGCAGTATGCTATGGGCTTGACCGTCAGGCGATCATCGACGCAGTTATCCTTGGACAGGGAATGCCGGCTTATGGACCTCTTCAGAGAAATATCTACAATTATGAAGATGTAGAACATTATGATTACAATCCTGAAAAAGCAAAAGAAATTCTGGAAGCTGCAGGATGCGAGATGGGTGATGACGGATTCTATTATCGTGACGGCGAAAAAGTGGGATTTGTGATCAGCGTAAGTGCAGGAGATCAGGTACGTATTGATATGGCTCAGATCGCAGCACAGGAACTGAAAGAGATCGGCATGGATGTATCAGTAGAGATCCCTGCACAGACAGACTGGGCAGGACAGATGGCATTCCTGATCGGATGGGGAAGCCCATTTGACGCTGACGACCATACATACAAAGTATTCGGAACAGATAAGGGAGCAAACTACTCCGGCTATTCTAATGCAGACGTTGACAAGTATCTGACAGAAGCAAGACAGTCAGCTGATCCGGAAGTTCGTGCAGAAGCCTATGCTAATTTCCAGAAAGCTCTGGCAGAGGATCCGGCTTATGCAATGATCTGCTATATTGATGCCAACTATGTTGCTGACAGCAATATTAAAGGAATCGATCCTGATACAATTATGGGACATCATGGAGTTGGAATCTTCTGGAATGTAGCAGACTGGACTATTGAATAATAAAATGATATCAGGGTCAAAAGGTCCCCCCCTTTTTACACGAGCGGAAAAAGGATTAAAAATGGAACATTTATTAGAGGTTAAAAATCTTTCAGTCAGCATTGACGGTCCTGCCGGAGAAGTCCAGGCAGTAAGAGATGTGTCTTTTTCATTAAAAAAGGGAGAGGTGCTGGCCATAGTCGGAGAATCCGGATGCGGGAAGAGTGTGCTTTGCAAAAGTATCATGAAGCTTTTGCCTCCAAGTGCAAAGATTAAAGAGGGCAGCATCTGTGTGAACGGACAGGATATCACCTGTTACAGGGAAAAGGAGATGCAGAAACTGCGTGGAAGAGTTTTTTCTATGATCTTTCAGGATCCTATGACTTCCCTGAATCCAACGATTAAAATTGGAAAACAGATTGGGGAAGCAGTGGTGATCCACAATAAGAATTACACGAAGGAACAGGTAAATAAGAAGGTTCTGGAGCTTATGGAACTGGTAGGTATCTCCCATCCCAAGGAAAGATATCATCAGTATCCCTGGCAGTTCTCCGGAGGAATGCGTCAGAGATGTGTCATGGCCATCGCTCTGGCTGCAGATCCGGATATTTTATTTGCAGATGAACCAACTACTGCACTGGATGTGACCATTCAGGCACAGATCCTGGATCTTCTGCGGGAAATACAGATGAAGCTTGGAACAGCTACCATACTGGTATCCCATGATCTGGGAGTGGTTGCACGTGTGGCAGACAGAGTGGCAGTCATGTATGCAGGCAAGATCGTAGAGATCGGTACAGCAGAGGAAGTGTATTATGATCCAAGACATCCATACACATGGGGGCTGATGAGATCACTGCCTGCATTTGCAAATGGAAAAGAAAGCCTGTACACTATCCCCGGCATGCCTCCTACTTTGATAGATCCGCCGAAAGGTGATGCTTTTGCATGTAGAAACGAATATGCCCTGAATATTGATTATGAAGAAATGCCGCCTATGTTTAAGATAACAGATACTCATTATGTGGCAACCTGGCTGCTGGATTCAAGAGCACCGCAGATCAAATCACCTATGGGAGGAATCGTCCATGAGTAAAGAAATTTTATTGGATGTCAGGCATCTGACTCAGCAGTTTCATCTGACAAAAAAAATCAAGGTAAAGGCTGTAGATGATGTCTCATTTCAGATCCATAAAGGTGAGATCTTTGGTCTGGTAGGGGAATCCGGTTCAGGAAAGTCCACAGTTGCCAGATGTCTGATGAATATATATCAGCCGGCTCAGGGAGAAATTTGGTATAAAGATGTAAATATCTGCGACAAAAAGGAATTCAAAAAGCATAAAAAAATGCTGCAGACCTGCCGCCAAATGATCTTTCAGGATTCCGCATCCAGTCTGAACCAGAAAATGAAGGTGTCAGATATTATTACGGAACCAATGAGAATCCAGCATATCACACCTCCGAGAGGAAGCTTTGTGAAGGAAGCTGCTTTTCAGATGGAATATGTAGGACTTGAGAACAGTTTCCTGGACCGTTATCCATCTGAATTATCAGGGGGACAGAGACAGCGAGTGGCCATAGCCAGATCTCTGTGTATGGAACCGGAATTTCTGGTGGCTGATGAACCTATAGCTTCTCTGGATGTGTCCATACAGGCACAGATTGTTAATCTGTTCCGTCATTTGCAGGAGGAGCATGGATTTACATTTCTGTTTATTGCCCATGATTTGGCTATGGTTGAGTACCTTTGTGACCGTGTGGGAGTTATGTATCATGGAAAACTGGTAGAACTGGCGTCATCGGAAGAATTGTATTCCCATCCGGTGCACTCTTATACAAAAACCTTGCTGTCTGCAATTCCTGTTCCGGACCCCATCAGGGAAAGAAAAAGAGTTTTGCAGTATTATGATGGCGAAGGAATGGAAAACAGCGTGTGGACAGAAGTGTCACCCGGACATTTTGCAATGCTTCCGGCTAATGGAAAGGGGTGCAGTATATAATGAGACAAAAAAAGTTAGTCTACTATGGTAAAAAATGTCTGATATTCCTGATCTCAGTATTTATATTGTCTGTAGCTGTATTTTATGTAGCCCGTCTGGCGCCTGGAGATCCTCTGATCTCCTATTATGGTGACCGTACAGAGAAGATGAGTCCGGAAGAACGTGAATGGGCTATGGAGAAACTGGGGCTGAACGAACCAATTTCTGTGCAGTATGTGAAGTGGGTAAAAAATGCCTTTCATGGAGAATTTGGAATTTCATTTAAATATAAACAGGATGTAGTGGAAGTGATCGGCGGCCGTATTGGCAATACACTTGTACTTGGAGGAATTGGATTTATCATTATGTTTGCCGGAGCCTTGCTCATGGGAATCCTGTGTGCCTGGTACGAAAACCGGCTGGCAGACCGGATCCTGTGTAAGCTGGGAACCATATCCAGTTGTATTCCTGAGTTCTGGATGGCCCTGGTCCTGATCCTTGTTTTTTCTGTAAATCTTAAGATCCTGCCAAGCAGTGGAGCTTACAGTACAGGAAATGCAGGAGATATCGGTGACAGAGTGCTGCATCTGATCATGCCGCTGACCATCGTGGTCATGGAGCATTTATGGTATTACGCTTACATGATCCGAAATAAGATCCTTGAAGAGGTTCGCGCAGATTATGTACTTCTGGCAAAGGCAAAAGGACTGAATAAGAAAAAGCTTATGTTCAGACATTGTGTCCGAAATGTAATGCCTGCTTATCTGAGTATTATGGCCATTGCAGTCCCCCATGTACTTGGAGGAACCTATGTGGTAGAAAGTGTATTCTCTTATCCCGGAATCGGAGCTCTGTCCTATGAGAGTGCCAGATATCATGATTACAATCTGCTGATGCTGCTTTGTATGATGTCAGGAATCCTGGTTATTTTCTGTAATATCGTCAGTCAGACTATTAATGAACAGATAGATCCCCGTATGAACGATGAAGTAATAACCGAGAAATCGGAGGTAGTAGAAGGATGACCAATCATTTATTTGAACTGGCAGGAAACAGAAAGACAGAAACCGTAATTCCCAAATCAAAGAAAAAGTGGTATCAG
>OHRH01001070.1_pt1 | contig 14722 bp, 7 predicted proteins | sample 1578391 | NCBI WGS metagenome assembly OHRH01 (sample SAMEA3879599, study PRJEB24766) | human gut metagenome | biome: human-associated habitat; feature: feces | place: USA | collected 1985/1987 | reverse complement strand
CCCCCGCCGATGACCGCAATACTTTTTGTTACAGCTGCTTTTTTCCCAAAATCATATTTCTGCTCACAGAATGTCCTAGGATTCAACGCACAATGCCCCTGTGTTTTTCCATCCTCTTCATCGATTTCACAGCCAACGCCTTCATAATGATAAATCGGAAGACATGCATTATGACATGCAATGCAAGGAAGAATGTCACTAAATTTCTCCTGTTCCAGTTTTACAATATATTCCGGATCGACCAGGAACTGACGTCCGATTCCCATAGCATCCAGTTTTCCTTCTGATATAGATGCTGAAGCTTCATCAGGCTGCATTCTTCCTGCACATACCACAGGAATTTCTACCACTTCTTTTAATCGTGTCACCTCCGCCATGTTACAGTTTAAAGGCATATATACAGGCGGATGCGCCCAGTACCATGAATCGTAAGTCCCATTGTCCGCATTAAGCATATCATATCCTGCATCCTGAAGATATTTTGCGGCTTTCAGCCCTTCCTCAAGATCTCTGCCGACTTCTGTAAATTTCTCACCATAAACTGCCCCGATACCAAAGCCGATTGTCTTACTGGTTACGGAATACCGAAGGGATACAGGGAATGTGTCACCGCACTGTCGCTTAATCTCCTCTACAACTTCTTTCGCAAACCTGTAGCGGTTATTAAAAGTCCCCCCATACTGATCTGTTCTCCGATTCGTATACTTCGTTGTAAACTGATCCAGCAGATAGCCTTCATGCACAGCATGCACTTCCACACCGTCAAACCCTGTCTCCATACAAAGTCTGGCTGTCTTACCATAGGCTTCCACATACTCAAGAATTTCTCCTTCCGTCAGTGGTCTATGTATAATTTCTGGAAGCCAACGGTTAGGCAGCTCACTAGGGGCTACAAGAAGACTATCCCAGTCAAACATGGACTTTTGTCCGGTTTCCTTCTCTTTTTCATGAAGTTCCTTTAATGCCAGCGGCATCGTAAATGTTCGTCCCCATCCTGCACCAATCTGCAAAAACACTTTTGCACCGTAACTATGAATTTCTGCTAAAAGCGGCTTTAGTCCTTCGAAAATTTCTTTCTGCTCATAAAGCCACTGTTTCCCCACCATACTACGCAGAGTAACCATTCCGGGAATAATTAAACCTACATGATTCTTTGCACGCTCCACATAATAATCATGGATATCCTCACCAATTTTAAAAATAGGTAAGCAGTCTATCATGTTTGTACCTTCCATTGGTTCCAGAACAAAACGGTTTTTAATCATTACCGTTCCAATTTTAAATGGTTCAAATAAAATTTCGTGTTCTTTTTTCATTTTTTGAACATCCTTCCTCAATTATCCTATTGTGCAAGTAAACAATTCAGCTGCCCGATCAGCTGTTCCACCTGTTCTCCCGGCATCTGCCCCAGCAGAGATTTCAGCGGCATTTCCCGGATAACTTGCTCTCCCAGCTTCTTGTATTCGTCACTCATCCCTTCTGCTGATGCGGCCGCTGCTGCCAATGGCGCCAGCAGTTCCGTAATAACGGGAGCAGTTTTCGTATGATCCAATAATTCTCCGAACGTTGTTGTGAAATCTGCGCGAAGGGGCAGTTCTTTCTGTGTTTCAAACACAATATCCGCATGTAATCGGATGTCATCAGAAGCATGGCCGATCAGGATCCGGTATGTTCCGGATGGCGCATACCAGTCCCCGAGACGTTCTTCATAATAGGAAAGATCCCTCGCCGAAATTTCCATCGACACCGTTTTCTCCTCTCCCGGCAGGAGATGAACTTTGGCAAATCCTTTCAATTCCTTGACCGGTCTTTCCGGTGTGCCGCACAGGTCAGCTACGTACAGCTGTACGACTTCTTTTCCTTCTGTCTGTCCTGTATTTTTCACCTTGAGAGAGACTGTCAGGATATCCTCGTCCGTCATTTGAGCCGATGACAAATTCAAGTCCCCATAAGCAAATTCCGTGTAAGACAGCCCATGTCCGAATGCATACCGCACCGGGACCTTCTTTGTATCATAATAACGGTATCCGACAAAGATATCCTCGCCATATAACACCCGCTTTCCATTTCCTGGGAAATGAAGGTAGCTCGGATTATCTTCCAGCCGGTACGGGAATGTCTCCGCCAGCCTGCCGGACGGATTCGCTTCTCCGTATAACAGCCGGTCACAGGCTTCGCCAACGCCCTGACCTCCGAGATACATTTCGAGGATCGCGCTTACTTTATCAGCCCATGGCAGCTCTACCGGGCTTCCATTGTGGAGTACAACTACAACATTAGGCTGTACTTTCAGCACTTCTTCAATCAGGCGGTCCTGGCATTGGGGCAGCTTCATGGATGTTCTGTCATACCCTTCTGACTCAAATATCTCAGGCAGCCCGGCAAAGATTACCGCAACATCTGCTTCTGCAGCAGTTCGAAGCGCTTTTTCCAGCTCCTGTTCCGTCATCGCGTCATTTTCCATAGAAAATCCTTTTGCATAAGTTACGCTGCGCCCTTTTTCTCCGGCAGCATCCAATGCCGAGACAACCCTGAACGGATTGATATGGCTGGAGCCACCGCCCTGATACCGCGGCTTTTCAGCAAATTCCCCTATATAGGCAACCTTTCTGTCTGTATTCAGCGGCAGTATACCATTATTTTCCAGCAGGACCGCACATTCCGTCTCAATATCCGCTGCTTTTTTATGATCTGTCTCCTTATCAGATATAACTTCCGGACGATGCTGCCCTTCACCGGCAAATACAACATTCAATACCCGTTCCACCGCTTCATCCAGCACAGCTTCGTCCAGTCTTCCCTCCTGTACTGCCGTTACAATCTGTCTGTCATTGTATCCTCCGGAATAAGGCATCTCCAGATCCAGTCCGGCCTGCAGTCCCTTCACTCGGTTATTTACAGCGCCCCAGTCACTGACGACGCAGCCTTTGTATCCCCATTCTTTTCTCAGGATATCTGTCAGAAGATATCTGTTTTCTGAAGCATATTCTCCATTTATTTTGTTGTAGCTGCACATGACGGTTCTTGGAACTGATTCTTTTACTGCTTCCTCAAACGCAGGCAGGTAGATTTCCCTGAGCGCCCGTTCTGACACCTCGGAAGATATCGTCATACGGAGTGTTTCCTGATTATTCAGCGCGAAGTGCTTAATGCTTGTCCCCACGCCCTGACTCTGTACTCCGCGGATATATGCCGATGCCATCCTGCCTGCCAGATATGGATCCTCCGACAGATACTCAAAGTTCCGTCCGCATAACGGGCTCCTTTTAATATTTACCGCCGGACCAAGCAGCATGCTTACATTCTCGGCCTGACACTCCGCTCCCAGCGTCTCTCCCATCCGTTCCATCAGGTCAACATCGAAGCTGGAGGCTGTTGCACAGGCTGCCGGGAAACAAACGGCCTTCACACTTTCATTCAATCCCAGATGATCCGTTTCCCCTTCCTGCTTTCTCAGTCCGTGAGGGCCGTCCACCATCATAACTGACGGAATGTTCAGTCGTTTGATTTCTTTCGTATGCCAGTTATCAGCGCCCGAGCAGAGACTTGCCTTCTCTTCCAGCGTCATTTTTGAAATCAGTTCCTTTATTCTGTCCATCGCAAAAGTCCTCCATTCTTTTCTTAATACTGATTGATCATCTGTGCCTCTGCCTCTTCACGGCTGATCTCGCCATTGTTGCATTTCGCCATTAGCTGGACATCATGGTCATTAAGCTTGTAAAAGCGAAGTATAAGCAGAGTACAAATACCCCCGATAATGCTGCCAAGACAGCTGAATGTCCATAATTTATCGGCAAATCCTGCCGCCTGAACAACGCCTTCCCCTTCCCGGAAGCCGATTAAAGTTAATGCAAACACACTGACTGCTGTTGCGATCGCTCCATTTAATTTTGTAAAAAATGTCTGCGCTGCAAACGTTACACCTCGCATTTTTAATCCTGTCTTGTACTGTCCATACTCGTAGCAGTCCGGCGTAAACTGATACTGCAGTATAACTGCTATTCCCAGCGGGATTCCTCCTAAGGCATTTAAAATCACATACACCGTCATATTCTCATACCCGGCCATGAATCTTACAATTCCCAAAAGTAAAGCGAAAACATATGAAATATAGAAGACTTTAAATTTATCATATTTCTTGCATAATTCTACTGCCATAACCGCACCGATTATCGTCGGAATAATCACTGTCATCGAAACATATGAGGCAATTTCTTCACCGCCAAAGCAGTACCGGGCAACGTATAAGCCCCAATTTGCCCCAACATTAAGCAGGCTGCTGATGAGCGGAGCCGCAAAGAAAATCAATAAATATTTGTTCTTCCGCAGACATTCTGCCATATCGCGCAGCGTATAACTTTCTTCTGCCCCTTCGTCCAGTACTCTTTCTTTTTCAATTACTCTCTCCTTTGCGAACAGACAGATCGGAATCATCATAACAGCTGACAAAAGAGATAACACAATTACTGTTGTCGCCCAGCCGCCTAACCGCTGCCGTACCAACGGCAGGACAATTCCTGTAACAATACCTGCAAAAATAACAAACATTCTTCCTATACTGTTTAGTGAAATACGTTCCTTCTGGTCTATTGTCATCGTGGTAACAATACCAAAAATCGGCACATCGCAAATGGTATAGGCTGTATCCCACAACATATAAGCAAGTGTTGCCCATATGATTTTAGCCATCATGGGAATCCCGGTAGGTATTATAAAAAGAAGAATGGTTGCCACCGGAATCGCTATGACAGACATCCTAAGCCACGGCAGGAATTTCCCTTTCTTAAAATTCACCTTATCCATGATCATACCGAAGATCGGATCGTTGATGGCATCCCACACTTTCGTGATCAGCGCCACGATCGCAACCAATGCTGCCGTTATGCCGATATCTGTAAAATATGTAGTCATATATCCTATCAGCCCATAGAATACATTCTGTCCCATAAAATACAAACCATAACTAATTTTTTCTCTTTTTGTAACTTCATTTTCCATTTCGTTATCCGTCCTTTCATTGTTTGATTCAATTATAAATAATCCCAAAGGGCAAATCATCAACGATATATAAGCAGTTTACCGACGAAACTTAATATAATAATCATCTTTCTAAAAACTGATATAAGTATTCTTCCATCTTAGGCGTCCACCATTCCAGATATCCTGCCTGCGTCGGATGAACCGGATCTGCCATATAAACTTCATATTCTTTTTCAGAAACGTCATTCATCTCCTCGTCATTCCAAAGGTCGATCACGCCTATTCCATATTTATCCTGAAGCTCAAACAATACATCTACCATCTGCTGATACTGTTTACTGTCATATTTTGTTCCGGTATAAAAGATCACGGGACAATTCCATGCCTGCTTTGCATATACAATGATATATTCCATTGCTCCTGTTATTGTCTGTGTATCAAAATCCTCCAGATTTTCTGAACTGCTGAGTTCTCCCATCGGCATTTCCTTCGACGCGTCATTCGTGGAAAGCTGGCAGACAAACGCATCGAATTTCTCATCTGTACCGATATTATTTTTCATTCTTTGGATATAAGACGTCTTTCCGTTATCCACTAAAGTAGTGCCGCTGACGGCTTCTTTTACATACTCACAGCCATTTCTGTAAGAGATATAATCTGCAAAAGAAACATCCATTGAGTACAGACCTAATGTTACAGATGATCCGAGGTAGCAGATTCGCTTTCCTCCAAGAGGGCTGTTTTCTAACGGTTCTATATTTTCCAGACTGTATTTTTCTGCGTTTCCCGCCATTTTTTTCAGCTTGTTCTTCCAGACAAAATCAAACGGTCCTCCACCGCCTGCCGCTCCTACTAAATATGTCAGGCCGATTCCCGCAGCCAGAATCAGAATTAAAACGATACTTAAGGTGATCTTCAATATTTTCTTTTTCATAATCCTTAACTCCTTATTATTTTCAACTTTCATATTAAGAGAACTGGCCGTCTGTATTTACCGGTCAGTTCTCGCAAATACTGTCATTTTGTTTTCTTTGATTCTTTATTCAAACTGATACATTCCGCTTCCTACCTTGTATAATCTGCCATCCGGCATCTTTACAACGGCAGTCGTGTTGCAGGGAATTTTTACTTTCAGCTTAAATTTCCCTTTATCCATACTCCACCCGACTGCGATCTCCCCGTACTCGCTCATATAAGTACGCTTTGCACTGGTAAACGCATTGTCCGGCTCCGGCGCGATCACAATCTTCTTAAATCCGGGAGCAGCCATATCAATGCCGCTTATCTTCCGGAACATCCAGTCGTCCACGCATCCAAAGGCATAATGGTTCAGGCTTGTCATAACCGGAGACCCGTCCTCCTTGTAAGAAATATAATTTTCCCAGATTGTTGTCGCTCCCTGATTCACCTCATAAAGCCATGACGGGCACTTTGTCTGGAGCAGGATTTTATATGCCTTGTCCATCCTGCCGATCTTACAGAGCTCATCCAGCAGATACGGTGTCGTCAGGAATCCTGTATCCAGACAATCCCCATTTTCTTCTATCTTGCGGATCAAATGTCCGGCGATACTTTTTTTCTTCCTTTCAGGAGCAAGATCAAATGCGATTGCCAGCACATAACTGCCCATAAAATCAAGAGGCATCTTCCCATCATCATCGATCAGTCCTTTTTGAATGGCAGATTTCATTCTAGACGCAATGTCATCATAGTATAATTCGTCTAATGTATGCCCGAGGAGCGCTGCTGTATCTGCCATGATCCGGCAGGAATTCCATCCAAAGATTGGCGCGCAGTATGCAGAAGTATTGACAGGTTTTGCAGCGCTTTGGTCTGCTCCGTCTACTGTCTGGCTCGGTATGAGCCACTCCCCGTACTGATGTCCTGTATTCCACAGATACTGGTCAATTTCTTTTGGATGTTTCATCTTGCCTCTACGCTTCTTTGCGGTGTTGATGATATAGTCGCACCACTTTTTCATTGTGTCATACTGTTCTCTCAGTATCCTTATATTTCCTGTAAGTTGATACATGCTCCACGGTACGATACAGGCGGCATCTCCCCATCCCGCTTCTCCCACCGGTTCAAAATTGCGGTATACGATCCGATTCAGTTTCTCCAGTAATTCATAGATTCCGGTAAGGGGGATCACATTGGGAATCGCCCCGTTTTTCTGCTGACTGCAGGTCATATTACGCAGCCATCTTGTCAGAAACGGGGTTACATTTTCGTTGAGCATGGCTGTTCTTGCATAAATCTGGATATCTCCGGTCCATCCGCCTTTTTCTCTCTGCGGGCAGTCCGTGGGGATTGAGAACAGATTCGACCGCTGAGACCATCTTGTATTTTCGTAAAGCCGGTTTATATCTTCGTTGGACGTCTCAAAAGTTCCCAGATCCTCATTGTCAGAAGACAGGACGATCGCTGTGAAATCCTCCGGGCTCACCGGCTGATCGCATGTCACTCTCACATAGCGGAATCCATGATATGTAAAATGCGGTCTGTACTCTGCGGGTTTCCCGTTAGATATATATACATCCGTCTGTGTATGACCTGTCATGTCAGCACCAGCTATATTATTAAAATAATTCCCCTGAGAATCCTTGGTCTCAAAGTGATCTAGTATCAACTTTGTTCCTGCGGGCAAATCCACCTTTACCCGCAGTACACCTGCCAGATTCTGACCGAAATCGATAATGGTCTCTCCCTTTGGGCTTACCTCCATACCGACCGCCTCCACTTCTTTCACCGGCCGCACAGGTTCACCATACTGTACCATCGGCAACTTTCAACTTATCGTCAGAGAGAACTGTCTCAAATGTGCCGTCTTCATACTCAATTCTCGTTTCAAACAACACTGCGCACTCCACTCCCTTTTCATAAAACCTGTTTCAAAGGAGGATGTGGCGGTGGCGGTATCACCGGTGTTATCCGTCGCTGTGGTTGTTTACTTTTAATCTTGACAGTTCCATCGCATTCTCCTTCAATATGTTACTTATTGCTGCGCGCTGCGATTGCCGTGTGCATTTCCTCTACTGCTTTTTTATCCAACGTATACTGTGTACCAAAAAGAATCGCCCCTGCGGCAGTCAGGATAGTCGGAAGTATCAGTACGCAGAGGATAATTCCTGTATTGATACTCTCCGGCTGGGCAACCGAGCCGGTAACAAAACCTGTAGCTGCCAATACATACCCCGGAATCGCTCCTCCGAGTCCCTGCGCCACTTTTGTAATAAAAGATGTAAGCGATGCGATCGCCGCTTCTGCACGTTTTCCGGTTTTATACTGCACGTAAGTAGTATTATCTGCCTGTATACTGGTTGTCAGCGGTGCTATACATCCGCCTGCCACACCTCCTGCCACTGTACTAATATAGATCAAAAGCATAGATCTCACATCAATCAAACGCAGTGCGGAAAACAGGATGGATACGACGATTGCCATTACAAAAATCTGTTTCTTTCCAAACCGGTTTGCCAGAATTGGTCCAAGGAAAATTCCCACCAGAGTAGTTATCATTGAAACAAGTGACACCCCTGACATAAGCGTCATATCACCCAATATATATGTGTAAAAATAAGCGCCGGCTCCTCCTGCTATATTACTGCCCACCCCGACTACCAGTGCCACTAAAAACAGTGCCCAGACAGGTTTATACCGCAAAAACTGTAACAATTCCCTGAATGTATAACTTTCTTCTTTTTTTCCTTCAAAAGCTACTCTTTCCTTTACACAAAGAGCCCCTGCAATAGATAAAACCAACACCATGGCCATGGAACCGAAAATTAACACGTAATAGTTCTGTAACGTTCCTTCCGCCACAAGAATCGGTGCTGCCACAGCCAGTACCGCGCTACCTATCATTGTTCCCAACGCGTTGAAAAGTGACAAACTGTTTCTCTCCTTGTCATCCGCGCTCATGACCGGGAGCAAACTGTTCTTGGAGATATCCATAATATCAAACGTCCAGCCCAGCAGCAGATACGTCACATACACAATCACATATTTTCCGACCGGAATCCAGACTGCGCCAAACCACAGTAAAATATAATTTATAACACAGATGATTGTTCCCAGAATAATCATAGGGCGAAATTTTCCCATTTTTGTTACCGGAAATTTGTCCAGAAAATATCCCATAATCGGGTCGCTGATTCCATCCACCACCTTGGATATTAAAAACAGGGTCGCCAGTGCTGCCGGTTCCAGACCAACCACATTCGTATAGTAAATCATAAAGAATCCTGACAATAATCCCATCAGTGGAATATTTCCCGCACATACCATAAATAAGCCCATTTTTTCCACGATACTAACCTTTTGTTTTTTACTCTTCTCACTCATTTGTTCTCTCCTCGTTAATATTGTGATAATGCTGTATTCAACATCTCTGTCTGCCCTTCATCCATCGGTCCGGAAAACATCTCCGCCACCTGTCGAAACGACAGTCCATAGACCGCATCCGGTATCATATCCACCTCGGTCATCGTCGACAAAAATGCCCGTATCTGCGGATGGTTCAGCAAATCTTCCAGCTTTGACTCCACGCTGTATATTTTCTTTAACTTCTCAGTTGCCTCATATACGACTTCATAGTTTCCTGCAGTGATATAACAAATACCGTTCACCACTGTTGCGAATAGTGGATTTGTCTTATCTTCAAACAGAATCTCCGGAGCATGCGGCAATCGCACCTCGCCTTCTCCGCCAAACGGAATCGTAATTTTGATTCTAATCCTGTTATCCTCCATAATTTCCCAGCTGCATGCATACTGTCCGACGGCCGAATCATACACTGCCTCTGCCCTTCTCAAATCATAATGGACATTCGGACAAATTGCAATCCTTCTTCCTCCCGGAGATTCTTCCAAAAGATGGATTCCTCCCACATGGCGGAACATCCATTCCAGAATCGCCCCGTAAGAATAATGGTTGAGACTGTTCATTCCGGTACTGGATATCTTACCGTCTTCATCCAGTGAATTCCATCGTTCCCAGACTGTGGTGGCTCCCAGTTTCACTTCGTGCAGCCACCCCGGATACTCCTCGTTCAAAAGCAGGCGGTAGGCGGTATCCGTCATTCCGTTATCGGTCAACACATTGCACAAAAGAGAGGTTCCCACAAATCCGGTATTCAATTTGTTTCTGCTCTCGCGGAAAAGTTTCTTTAACATCTCTCTGGTCAGCTCTTCGTCCTCTGACAAATGATATTTCAGAGCCAGCAGAAGACCCGTCTGTGTCTTTTCCGCGCATCTTCCGGTCGGGGTAAAATATTCTTCTTTTACCACACGCCATTGTTTTTCGGCGATTTCCCGATATTGTTTTTCCTCTTCCTTTCGCCCGAGAACCGCCGCTGCCTTCGCTGTAAGCTCCGCGCTTGCCGCATAATAAATATCCGCAATATAGCCTTCATCGGTCGCTCCGTATACATTTCCCGCCGCGGCTCCCACCCGGTCAAGCGCCAGCCAGTCTCCGTAATGGAAGGAATGTCTCCATCCGTGGTGCTCTCCGTCCACCTTACGGATATAGTCCACCCAAGCCTTCATACTGTCAAACTGCTGTTCCAATATGGCAGCATCCCCGCTGAACAGATAGACATTCCACGGAACGATACAGGCCGCATCGCCCCATGCACAGGAACATTTCGACGGACCGAAGGTCGGCACCACCTCCGGAACCATCCCTCCGGCAATCAGCTGTTCCTTATACAAATCGTACAGATATTTTCTGTAAAATGCATAGGTATCAGCCAGATAGCTTGCAGTCGCGGAAAATACCTGTGTATCTCCTGTCCAGCCCATCCTCTCATCTCTTTGGGGACAGTCTGTAGGCACATCCAGAAAGTTCCCTTTCATTCCCCATTCGATATTGGAGATTAATTTGTTCACAAGATCATTCCCTGTCTCGATTGCCCCGATGCTCTCATAATCACTGTAAAGAACAAGCGCCGTAAAATCCTCACACGAAAGGTCCCTAACCCCGGTCACTTTCACATATCGATAACCATAATATGTAAAATGAGGAGTGATCACCTTTTCCGTACCATCAGAAATATAGACATACTCCGACAGCGCAGTTCTCAAATTCTCATTATAAAAACACCCATTCTGAAGCACCTCGCCTGTCTGGATCCTGATAGCTGTCCCTGCCGGCTCATGCACCCGCAGCCGGAAGATCCCCGTGATCTCCTGCCCCAGATCAAATACCTCTTCTCCGGCAGGAGTATGAATCAGCTCTGCCGGCTTCCTCTCCTCCTGTACCTTAACAGGAAGAGATAACCGTTCCATAAGCCGGCCTTTCGGAGCCTTTGCGATCCGCGCAGGAGACTCCTCAACCGGCGGCAGCGTATCATCTCTTCTCTCACCGTCATAGATATTGGAAAACCACAAATTGCTTCTTGTAACTGACCAGGTTTCATCAGAACTGATCACATCTTTCGTTCCGTCTTTGTACTCTATGTGAATCTCCGCAATCAGCTTCCACTCGTCACCGTAATATGCTTCCCGCTCCGGATCATTGAAACCGAACCTGCCTTTATACCAACCGTTTCCGAGAAGAACAGACAGCACACCTCCTCGTTCTGCCTGTTCTGTGATGTCATACGTCTGATACTGGATCCACCGGTCATAATTATTGCAGTACGGAGTCAGATACTCATCACCGATTTTCTTATGATTTTCTTTATTTTCCCCAAGAAAATATGCCTCATACAATCCCAGGCCGCAAATGTACAGTCTTGCGCTTTTCACTTCTTTTGCCGGACGAATCCTCTTTGAGAAAATCGGATGCCGTTCCTGACTGCTGTCACAGGTAATCCACCTGCCCGTCCACGGTTCATCCATTTTGGCGGTCTCAAAGAACTGCGCGTCTGATTCGATCACTTCTTCTGCATCTGTTGTCACAATAACTTTCCAGTAATATCTTGTATACGGCTGCGGTTCAAATTCCACTCTTGCAGCGAGACTGTCCAACTCTGCCTCCCCCGTGTCGTGACAGATATCTGTGAAGGTTTTGTTCTTGCTGATCACAATCCTTGCATGTTTCTGTTCCTGTCCTCTGCATCCTTTCACTTTCCATGAAAATACCAACGGTTTCAGATAAAACCCTAAAGGGTTTGTGATATGATTTGTTTTTGCCGCATAAATCTTTCCCATGCTGATACTCCTTCTCTATCATTCTTATTCACTTATACCCGCTTTTGACCGTTTCTCCCTCAACAGATATGTCTGCTCATTCAATTTTTCCTTGGTAATAGGATAACCTTTTGAGAAGATCACAATGGCCACCACATTTACGATTGCCGGCAATATTAGCACACAGAGGACGATCACATTAATCACATCGTCATTCTGTACTGCCGCCTTACTGTCAAATCCTGCTAACTGCAGCAGATACCCCGGAATCGCACCACCGATTCCCATTGCACACTTGGAGACAAAGCTGGAAAGAGATGCGACAGCACCTTCTGCCCTAATTCCCATAGACATTTCGATATAATCTGTATTATCTGCCTGTATTCCATAATTAAGAGGTGCTGCAAAGCCGGCTCCTATTCCTGCAATCAATACAGAGACAATAAGAAGGGGAATGCTCCTCACATCCAACAGACGGATGATTGGTGCCAGTCCTGCAAGTGCAAGTCCAATCGCATACATTTTCTTCTTTCCAAACCTTCCAATCAGATTACCAATGACCATTGTAGCCGGAAAAACAGTAACACATGTAATAAGCGTAATAATAGACGCCAACGTCAGATCTTCAAAAATATATGTATAAAAGTATGTATTTGCTGCATTCACGATATTGCTTCCAATCGAATATAACAGTACAGCAAGGAATGTAATGTACACCGGCTTCTGACTGAGAATCTTGAATAATTCTTTTACAGAATAGCTGTTCTCCATCTGTGGTTTTACACGTTCTTTTACTCCCATGGTTCCTATAATAGAGAAGAAAAAAATCACTGCTGTCATGATCAGAACAAGATTAATATATCCCTGTTTGTTAGAAGTATCTCCAAGAATAAGTGGAGCTGCCACACCGATTACAAGTGCCCCGATCACATATGCAAGCCCTTTGATTGAACTTAAGCTGTTCCTTTCTTTCATATCTTCTGTCATAACCGGCAGAAGACTGTTCAGCGAAATATCCATGACTGGGAACAACACACCAAGCAGAATATACGATACATATGCGATTGCCAGTTTCCCCGATGTTGATAACATAGGTCCAAACCAAAGTAGAAGGAAATTGGCGCTACACAGAATTGTTCCCAGAATCAATGTCGGTCGGAAATGTCCCATCTTTCTGGTCGGAAGATGGTCGATCATAAATCCAACTAACGGATCGTTAATGGCATCTAGAAAGCGTGCGATCAGGAACAGTGTCGCACATGCAGCAGGACTCAAGCCGCATATATTGGTATAAAAAATTAGTAAATATCCGTTGATCAGTGTCATAACCGGAATGTTTCCAAAGTTTGCCATTGCAAATGACAGCTTTTCTCTCATTTTTATCTTATCTTGATTCATATTTTATTCTCACTTTCCCTCTTCTGCACACAGAGCATTTAACTCCACGATCATCTGCTCGATCGCTTCGCCCGGAATAACGCTTAAAAATGATTTCAGCGGCATCTGCGCAATAATTTCCGGAGTCACAAGCTGTACCTCCCCATCTTCTTTCTTAGGTTCTTCTCCCTGTGATATCCCCTCAAGATACTCCATCATTTTCCCTGCTGTCTTCGGGTGGTTCATCAATTCCCCCATTGTAGTGGTCATATCCACAGTGAACGGCAGCAGCACATCAGTGGTAAATGTAAGTTCTGCAGCCTCTCTGATCTCATCGCTGGCATGCCCGATCTGGATCTCATATGTACCTGACGGAGTATACCAGTCGTGAATCTTTGTCTCGTAGTAAGCAAAATCTCTCGCGCAAAGTTCCATTGTAACCGTCTTCTTCTCACCCGGATTCAGAAATACTTTCGCAAACCCTTTTAGTTCTTTCACTGCTCTTGGCACCGTGCTGTCCTTGTCACTGACATAGAGTTGAACCACTTCACTTCCTGCCCTCTTCCCTGTATTCTCCACATCAATGCTCACCTTCAGAATATCTCCATCTTTCATTTCCGCAGAAGAGAGTTTCATATTGCTGTAGCTGAATTCCGTATATGACAGTCCATGGCCGAATGCCCAGCGCACCGGTACTTTCTTCGCATCATAGTAACGGTATCCGACAAAGATATCTTCTCCATAGAGAACAGTCCTGCCGTCTCCAGGGAAATTCAGGTAACTCGGGTTGTCTTCCAGACGATATGGGAACGTCTCCGCCAGACGTCCTCCCGGATTTGCCTCCCCAAATAACAGCCGGTCGCTGGCCTCCCCAATGCCTTCTCCTCCCAGATACATCTCCAGAATGGCATTTACAGACTCCGCCCATGGAGTTTCTACGGGACTTCCGTTATGAAGAACCACTACCACATTTTTCTGTATCTCAGCCACAGCCTCTATAAGGCGATTCTGACACTTTGGCAGTTCCATGGATGTTCTGTCATATCCTTCCGACTCAAAGCTGTCCGGCAGTCCGGCAAAGATTACAACTACATCTGCGCCCGCTGCCGCTTCACACGCCTGTTTCAGCTCCTCTTCTGTCATCTCGTCACGCTCTGACGAGAAGCCTTTCACGTACTCCACTGCCCTGCCTTTTCTCACCGCAGTTTCCAGAGCCGACACTACGCTGTCCG
>OHRH01001038.1_pt1 | contig 15072 bp, 9 predicted proteins | sample 1578391 | NCBI WGS metagenome assembly OHRH01 (sample SAMEA3879599, study PRJEB24766) | human gut metagenome | biome: human-associated habitat; feature: feces | place: USA | collected 1985/1987 | reverse complement strand
AATGTGGCCAACATGCCCTCTCTGCTCTCCAGCGTCAAATTCCTCACCACCGCCATTGCCAGCGAGATGAGCTATGCCGCCGTGGGCAGCCTCCAGCGCAACGCCCTGTACTCCATTGGGCTGATCCTATTTCTGTTTATCATGTGCATCAATGTGATCCTAAACGTATTCCTGAAACGGAACAAGGAGGGCTGAGCTATGACCAACGCCATGATCTCCTCGGAAGAGGCCCAGAGCTACCAGTCCAAGGGCCTCTCCCCCCGCCGCCGCACCTATGAGGTGGGGATGCGCGGGCTGCTGTATCTCTCCGCGGGCATCACCTGCCTGCTGCTCCTCTTTCTCATCGGCTACATCCTCTACCGGGGCCTGCCCAATCTGAACTGGACCTTCCTCACCAGCCAGGAGAGTGTCCTGCGGGGGACCGACGGCATCATGCCTGCCATCCAGAACACCCTCTATGTCATCGTGGTCACCCTGATCTTCATCCGGGAGGCCTTTGGCTACAAGGAGCCGCTGTTCCCGCAGGAGATGCTGGACGAATTCATGGCCCAGAAGCTGGACGCCCACCGCACCCGGTGATTTTTGCGGGCAAAGGGGCTTTTCATTTGCCTTTTTGAAAGTTGGACATACAAATAGTAGTTGCGATATAATAATATGGATGAAAGAAGTGTAGTTTTTATGGAAGATAAAATACGAATTATAATGTATTCAAGTGCAGATAAAGTGGATGGCCAAGGTGTGGGCAGTGCCTACGAAGAACAGGTCAATCTAATTAAAGAAGGGGCTAGCGATATCTTTGAAGTGGGTATCAACAACTGGATCAAAACGCCAGATATTCAGCATTTCCATACAGTAGATCCTACTTTCTATGTGAAGATGCAAAATCATAGAGCCGCTAACATTGCCTATTGTCATTTTTTACCGGATACTTTAGAAGGTAGCTTAAAAATTCCAGCACCTTTATTGAATGTATTTCGTTCTTATTTGATTCAATTCTATAAGAGTGCGGATCGCTTGGTCGTTGTAAATCCAAGTTTTATTGATGCGTTAGTCGCGTATGGTATTGATCGAGAAAGAATTTACTATATTCCTAACTATGTATCTAAGGAAAAATTTTATCGTAAATCCGATGAGGCGTGTGCTGCCATTCGTAAAAAGTATGGTGTAGACAAGGATGCTTTTGTGGTATTGGGTGCAGGACAGGTACAAACGCGTAAGGGTGTACTTGATTTTGTGAATGTTGCCAAACAAATGCCGGACGTCCAATTCGTATGGGCTGGAGGCTTTTCTTTTGGGCGTATTACCGATGGATATGAGGAATTGAAGAAGTTACAGGAAAATCCACCTGAAAACTGTAAATTCTTAGGGATTGTTCCTAGAGAAGAAATGGTGGATCTATATAATATGGCGAATGTGCTTTTTGTGCCAAGCTATAATGAATTATTTCCAATGACGATTTTAGAAGCGGTGAACTTACATGTTCCATTGGTGCTTCGTGATTTGGATTTATATAAAGATATCTTATTTGATCGTTATATGCATGCCGATGATAATGAGGGTTTTAAAAATTGTCTGTTAAAATTGAAAAATGATTCAGATGTATATGCGAAGTATCAAAATGAGAGTCGTTTACTGAGTGAATTCTATTCGAAAGAACATGTATTGAATATGTGGAGAGAATTCTATTTGAGTGCTTATAAGGATAAACAAGAGGAATTATTAAACAAGAAAAAATAGGGGTTTTTATGAAAAAACAGAAGTACGCACTAAATCTGTTAATTATTCTTGCTTTAACGGGATTTGCCCTGTGGTTTGCGTTAAAGGATAATTTTCATCAGGTTTTAAAGTGCATTTCACAAATGAATCTGTTAAGCCTTGTCATAGTCTTATTGTGGGGTGTTCTTTTTACGGCAGTCTGGGGATTTGTATACTACGTATTAGGTAGAAAGTATACGGATCATTATACGCCGGGTAAAGGGATTCTTGTGGCCTTTATTGGTTCTTTCTTTTCGGGGATTACTCCGAGTAGTACGGGTGGACAGTTTGTTCAGGCCTACATTATGAAGAAGCAAGGAATCAAAGTGAGCGATGGGGCTAGCTTGTTGTGGGCTGATTTCATTATTTATCAGACGACAATGATGATTTATGTTTCGATTCTGTTTCTTTTGCGTTTTGCGTATTATAGTGCTCAATCCGCATGGTTCAATATTATATTGTTGGGCTATATCATCAATGCAGTGGTTGTTGTAGCGCTATATACGATTGCGTTATTTCCTAGTATTTATATCAAGCTTTTGCGAACTTTAGTTAAGGCATTGTCGAAACTACATGTTTTAAAGAATCCAGAAAAGACATTGGATTCTTGGACTCTACAAGTCACGAGTTTTACTCGTGAAATCAAAGTACTAGCCAAAGATAAGAAGAGTATTTTTCTTTGTGTATGTATTAATGTGGTGCGTTTATCACTCTATTATTCTTTACCTTTTGTGATTGCGCTAGCCCTACATATTCCGTTGAAGATGAATGAATTGATTGATGTCATGGCTCTATCTAGTTTTGTGACGATGGCCAATAGTTTTATTCCAATTCCCGGGGCAAGTGGGGGTACGGAAGTGGTCTTTTCATTGTTGTTTAGTGGCATGATGAAAAATTTAACGGGTGCCGTTTTAGTATTGTGGCGTTTTTCTACGTATCACATAGTGCTGATTATAGGTGGAATTTTATTTGTGTTTGTGAAGAATCATTATGAGAGAAAAGAAAGTAAGATCAATTTAGAAGGGATGTAGTATATGCGAATCGGACTATTTACAGATGCATATTTACCGGATATTAATGGGGTTGTTTCAAGTGTGGCAACCCTTAAACACGCTTTAGAAGAGCTGGGGCATATGGTATTTATTATTACGAATCATAAGGGGACAAAGATTGTAGAAGATGAGGATGGTCATATTCTTCGTTTGCCGGGTTTTGAAATCAAGAAGTTTTATGGTTATAAGATGTCGAGTCCACTACAGTTTAGTGCGGATGCCTACATTGAAAGAATGGACTTGGATGTCATTCATATTCAGACGGAAGCGGGTGTAGGTATGTTTGGTCGTCAGATGGCGAAGGTTTTGCACATTCCTATTGTATACACGTATCATACGATGTATGAGGATTATACGCATTATTTTAATCCGCTTGATTTTGATTCAGTTGAAAAATTAGGGAAGAGTGTGATTCGTACTTTTTCTCGTGTCATGGCCAATGGTTCGCAAGCAGTGATTGCGCCGAGTGAAAAGACGAAGCAGGCTTTATTGCAGTATGGTGTAATAGCACCTATTTATATTGTTCCGACAGGTTTGGATTTGTCGGAGTATGATCGTAAAAATTTAGATGAAAATAGAGTTCAAAGTATTCGTGAAGAGTTAGGTTTTACAAGTGAAGATCGTATTGTGGTCTTTGTAGGGCGTATTGCCAAAGAGAAGGCAATCGAAATTCCGATTGAGGCGATAAGTAAAAATAATGATCCACATTTACACTTAGTCATTGTGGGTGGTGGTACGGATATGGAGTATTACCAGGATTTGGCTAAGAAGTATAATGTTTCGGATCGTGCGCATTTTACGGGTAAGATTCCTAAGGAAAATATTGCCTATTATTATGCGGCTTTCGATTGTTTTGTATCCGCTAGTTTATCGGAAACACAAGGAATGACATATATTGAGGCTTTAGCGAGTGGCCTATTAGTGTTTGGGCGTCGTGATGAGGTGTTGAAGGATTTGGTGGATGAAGGCAAGTCTGGATATTATTTTGATGATGCCAATGAGCTAAGTCAAAAGTGGGATGTTTTCTTTAGTAAATCAAAAGAAGAAAGAGATGCATTAAGAGCGTATTGTATTTCTAAAACAGCACCTTATACAGAGAGTATGTTTGCGCATAAAGCTTTGAGCGTTTATAATCAGGCGATTGATGATTATAAGCGTGCCTATCATGTGGAGCGCATTCGTATGGTGGATGATTTTGTTCGTTTAACTGTGATGCGTGATTGCGATAATGAACCAGTCAAAGTAATGATTCCAACGGATGATTTCTTTGACTTAAAGATCACAAAGGATACAATGTTAGATGCATATTTGATTGACAACTATTTGGATATGCAGTTATTCTATAAGGCGTTTGAGTTAATGAAAAAGCGTGTTTTCTCAAATGATTATACGTCGTATCAAATGGTGCAATATGGAAAGAAATATTTGGGGCTAGATGAAGATCAGGCTTTGGATATTATTCATGAATTTATGGAACGTCATTGGATTGACGATAAGGAGTATGCCTTTGATAAGGCGCAGGCTTGGCATTCGTATGGTCAGCCTAAAATGCAGATTTGTCAAAAGCTAAAAAGAGCGGGTATCGCGGATGATGTAATTGAGGATGCTTTGGCAAGTTTGGATGTGGAAACAGAGCGTAGTAATGCGATCAAATTGGCTCGTCGTTTAGCGCATTCGCTAAAAGAGCAGTCGAGCCGCATGCAAAGGCAGACGTTAGTGAATAAGTTAGTGACGAAGGGATATTCGTTTGAATTGGCGAAACAAGTGTCGGAGTCGATTGAATTGGATGAAAATGATGATGAGGCACTACAAAGAACGATTGCGAAAGCGAAGCGTTTATATGCGACGTTTGATCAGCCTAAGCGTAATCAGAAGATTCAGACGTATTGTGTTCGTAAAGGATTTAATATATCAGCTATAAAAGAGGTTTTGGAAGGGGAAAGTGAATGAGAATTAATGAGATTACTCAGGAACAAAAAGTAAATATTAAGTGTTTGATTTCAAAGTGTGACAAGGGAAAAACCGTGAAGGATACACCTTATTTGTCTTTGATTTTAGAGGATGCAACGGGTGTATTGGATGCGAAATTTTGGAATTTAACGAATGAGCAGATTGAGCAGTATAAGGTGGGTCAGATTGTTGAGGTATTTGGGGATTCGATCATTCATAGAAATGCCGTTCAGTTAAGAGTGAGAAAAATGGTGGTCTTAGAAGGTGAAGATATTTCGGATTATGTAAGATTAGCGCCTATGTCTCGTACTGAAATGGAAGAGGAAGTAAAGACTTTGATGAATGAGATCACAGATTCGAATTTGTATTGTGTGGTTGAAGAAGTATTAGAAGAAACGAAGGATTTATTCTATACATATCCGGCTGCCACAAGAAATCACCATAATTTTGTGGGAGGACTTGCCTATCATTCAATTAGTATGGCGCGTGTAGGACTAGATATTTGTCGTCAATATCCATTCTTGGATAAGGGATTATTGATTGCGGGTATCTTGATGCATGATGTTGGAAAGATTGATGAGTTGAGTGGTCCGGTTCTTCCTGAATATACAAATGAGGGGAATTTGTTGGGGCACATTAGTATTATGAATAATCGTTTGGATCGTGTGGCTGAAAAACTGGGTGTAAACGATAAAGAGAGTGTTTTATTGTTGAAGCATATGATTTTGGCACATCATGGAAAGATGGAGTTTGGATCTCCTGTCCTTCCTATGATTCCAGAAGCAGAAGTGTTAACTTTATTAGATAATCTAGATGCACGTATGTATATGATGAAGCAGAGTTTAGATACAACGCAGCCAGGTCATTTTGGGCCTCGTGTCTTTGCGTTAGAAGGTCGCATGATTTATCATCGAAAAGGAGAAGATGAAGAATGAAAATAGGTTTTGTATCATTGGGATGTTGTAAAAACTTAGTGGATTCTGAACAGATCATGAGTATGATCAAGAGGGGTGGCCATGAAATTGTGGCCAATCCTAAGGATGCACAGGCTATTATTGTGAATACTTGTGGTTTTATTGAGAGTGCCAAAGAGGAGAGTATCAATACGATTTTCAAAATGGCGAAGTATAAAGAAAAAAATTTAGAAAAATTAATCGTGTGTGGTTGTTTGGCACAAAGATATACAGATACATTAAGGGAAGAGATTCCTGAAATTGATGCGGTTATCCCAATTCGTGAATATGATACTTTGGCAAGTCAGCTACAGAAGCTTTTGGGTTCAGATACATTGTTAGATAAGGCAGAACGTGTGATTACGGGAAATCCTTGGCAGGCGTATGTAAAGATTAGTGATGGTTGTTCGAATCGTTGTGCGTATTGTGCAATTCCTTTGATTCGTGGAGATCAAAAGTCTCGTACAATTGAGGATATCATGGAAGAGGTCAACTATTTGGCAAGTGTTGGAGTGAAGGAATTAACTTTGATTGCGCAAGATACTACAAAGTATGGCTTGGATAATTATGGCGAATTGATGCTTCCTGAATTATTGCGTCAAGTATCTAAAGTAGAGGGTCTTCATTGGATTCGTGTTCTGTATATGTATCCAGATGAAATTGTGGATGATGTATTGCAGGCTATGAGTGAGAGTGAGAAGATCGTTCCTTATTTTGATATTCCTATGCAGCATGCGAACAATCGTTTGTTGAAATTAATGAATCGTAGAGGACCAAAAGAGGATGTATTAAAGGTTGTGGATAAGATTCATACGATGTTTCCAAATGCGACTTTGCGTACAACTATGATTGTTGGTTTCCCTACAGAAACGGAAGAAGAGTTTGAAGAACTTGTGGATTTCATTAAGGAAATCAAATGGGATCGTATGGGTGCTTTCACATATTCGAAGGAAGAAGATACACCTGCTTATGATATGGATGGACAGATTGATGAAGAGATTCAAAATGAGCGTTTGGCTAGATTGATGGCGGTTCAGGAAGAGATTTCAAAAGAGAAGAATCAGGAAAAGATTGGTAGGGTCATTGAAGTTCTTGTTGAGGAAAAAGAAGGTTTGGTGGATCGTTATCGTGGAAGAAGTGTTGCGGATGCACCGGATGAAGTGGATGGTCAGGTCATCTTTACAAGTGATGAGCCTTTAGAATTAGGTTCTTTTGTGAAGGTAAAGATTACAGATGCCAAATCTTATGATGTTTACGGTACATGTGTAAGCGAATAGTTGGATTGGATCCCATTGTATTTGAGGATTCGAAAATCTTGATTGTGGGTTCTATGCCAAGTGCAATTAGTTTGAAGGAACAGATGTATTATGCGAATAAAAATAATCGGTTTTGGAAGATATTAAAAGAAATCTTTCAAACAGAAGACAAGATTGAATTATTAAAAGTATCGCATATTGCACTTTGGGATATTTGTCATTCGTGTATAAGAAAGACGAGTGCGGATAGTGAGATCAAAGATATTGAGCCAAATGATATTCCAAAATTATTAGATTCATATAAAAACATTGAGAAGGTAATTTGTAATGGAAGGACAAGTCAGAATACAATGCAGAAATATTTTCCGAATATTGAAACGGTATATTGTCCTTCGACTTCAAGTGCCAATGCACAGTTTTCGTTAGAACAATTGATTGAAATATATAAGAAGGAGTTTTATGAATAAACTATATTGGGCAAAAGTAAAGGCGGATGCGAAGGTTCCGCAAAAGCGTTATGAAGATGCAGGGTATGATTTATATCCTTGTTTTGAAGAAGATTATATGGTAATTGAGCCTCATGAAACGAAGTTAGTTCCATTGGGTGTGGCAAGTGCGTTTGATCCAGAGTTTGTGATGATTTTAAAAGAGCGTGGTTCAACAGGAACAAAGGGAATTGCACAAAGAAGTGGTGTCATTGATTCTGGTTATCGCGGTGAATATATGGCTCCGGTCACAAACTTGAATACGAAGCGTGTGGTTATTAAAAAACAAGATGTAGAATATAAGGAAGATGCGATTATATATCCATATGAAAAGGCAATTTGTCAGGGTGTTCTATTAAGAATGCCTCAGTTAGAAAGTGAAGAAATTTCATTTGAAGAACTTCAGTCTATGGAGTCTGAAAGAATGGCTGGAAAGTTAGGCAGTTCAGGAAAATAATGAGGTCTATTGTCCTAAAGACAATAGATCTTTTTTTATGCAAAATTTCATTAAAAAAAAGATGATTTTTGGATTATATAACTGGTCTATAACCTAGTGAGTCCTATACTATAACCAGGATGATGAAAGGGTTATCAACTTTAACAAGAACAAAAGGAGGAATTTGTATGCTAAAAACTTAAAAAAGGTGGCGGCAATTGTATTATCATTTGCGATGGCCGTTCAGTTTGGCTTAGCAGACTCTTACTATGTAAATGCGGTGGAAGAACCGGTTGAACCTCAACAAGAGGAAACAAAAACAACAACGACTACACCACAAGAGCAAGAGGAAGTGCCAACAACTGAAGAAGAAACCCCTCAACAACAGGAAGAAGGACAACAACAACCTGCAGTAGAGGAAGAAGAGCAGCCTGCAGCAGAAGAAGCACAACCACAACCACAGCCTGTTGAACAAGCAGAGGTTAAGGTTTCTTATGTAAAAGAAGATGATACCGATTTGATGGAATCTGTAACAGGTACTTATGATGTTGGTTACAGATTGGATCAAGATACAAATGTATTCAAAGAAGCTCATGAAGCATTTGAATTTGAATATGCATTTGTGAATGGTAACAAAGAAAACAAGATCACTAAGGATCAAGTTAAAGCTTCTGGTTTAACAGTAACTAGTGATATGACGAGTTTAACTCTTGTTTATAAGAGTACAGCTACTCAAAAAGACAGCAAGGATAAAAAAACAGAAACAGCTAATTTATCTGGTGAAAAGGAAGATGATTCTGATTCCGACTCTGAGGAGAAAAATATATCAGTAGCGAGTGATGCGGATACAACTAGAACTATCAAAGTTGGTGAAACAATAACGTTAGATTCAAGTGATGTGGGAAGAGGATACACACATAAATGGACAGTTAATAAGAAAAATATTGTTACATTAAATAGCAAATCAGGTTCAAGTATTACTGTAACTGGAGAAGGCGTTGGAACGGCAACGGTAACAGATACATATTCATATAATAGGTATTGGAGTGATACCAAGACATATACCATTACTGTTAATGCAGCTGTAACACCAACTGATATTTCAATCAGTGGAGCCGATACAGTTAAGCAGTTTCAGACTACACAATTAACAGCAAATTTCACACCTGCAGATGCGAATGGTAAAGTGACTTGGACTTCATCAAATGAACAGATTTTATCTGTTGATGAGAATGGAGAGGTTACAGGAAAACGCCAGGGATTAGCAACTATTACAGCAAGTGTTCAGGGAGCAGATAAGAATACGTTATCTGCAACAAAGACTATTGAGGTAGTGAAGAATGAAAGTCCTTCAAGTGGTAATAAAAGAGAAGCATTAGTTTATTATTTGAAAGATCCTACAAAAGATGCAAATTCAAATGGTTCGGATCAGTGGGGACCAAGTTCACTTGGAACAGCTATTGTCAATGTAGAAGGTGCGACATGGACAGGAAATAAAAACTGCTTTGATAATGTCGACCAACGTGTTTTATCATGGCCTACAGATTTAAATGGTACGAATGTAGTTCCAAGAAGTAATAATGCATGGAATTTAATATTTGATGCATATAAGGCTTCTATTGAAAAAGAATTGAAAGTAACTATTACTAAAGATGATGTAGAAGAAATTACACTTGTTCCAGCAAAGATTTCAAAGGATAATGGAACAACCCCAGACATGCACTTGGATTGTAATGTTAATATTAAATGTAAGAGCGTTGCATTGGTTAAATATTGGCTATTTGATGCGAATGGAACAAACTGGGATATGTTAGGTTCTAAGAATTATTTGGTGAAAGATGAATCTACAACACAACCTAGTGATGTTACAGATAAAGATTTCCCAAAAACAAAGACAGTGGATGGTGTAACTTATACATTCTCTGGTTGGTATACAGATCAGAGTTTAACAAATTCAGCACCAAGCTTCCCAGCTAAGGTTACAGGAGCTGTTAACTACTATGCAAAGTATGTTGCTGGATATCAAGTAAAGTATAATCTAGCTGGTGGCCAATTTAGTGATGGTTCAACTTCAGCAACAGAAAAACACAATGTTGATACAACAGTTGTTGTAAAGGAAGCTCCTACACGTCAAGGTTACAAATTCACAGGTTGGACGGTAGAAGGACTTAATGGTACAACTACTATTAATAGTGGCAAAAGCTTTAAAATGCCAAATGGAAATGTAACATTAACAGCAAACTGGGAAAAGAAAGATATTAATGATTACGTTACATTAAAAACAAAGGATGTAACAGAAACATATAATGGTCAATCTCATGCAGCTGGAGAAGCAACAGCTGTTGCTAAAGCTGGTAAAGAGAATGAGATTGGAAAGCTTACAGTTGAATATCAGAAAGCAGATGGCAAGTGGACAAAAAACCGTGAAGAAATTACTGCAAAAGATGTATCTGATAGTAAAACAGTAAATGTAAGAGTATCTAGTGATGATTGTTTAGGATATGTAACTGGAGCAGAGAAACTTACAATCAATCCAGCTACATTGACAGTAAAAACAGAGGGTGCTAAAAGAGCATATAATGGAAAACCGTTAACAGCTGAAGGTACAATCACTGGATTCGTCAACGGAGAAACAGCTAAGTTTACAGTAACAGGATCTCAGACAACAGTCGGACAATCTCAGAACACTTACAACATCGACTGGAAAGCCAAAGATACAACAGCTAAAAAAGGCAACTATACAATCAGCGAGGATCTTGGCGATTTGGTAGTAACACAGTTTGCAGAAAAGATCACAGTTACAACAACAGGCGGAGAATTCACTTATGATGGAAACGCGCACGGAGCGACAGTAGCCGTAACCGGACTTCCAGCAGGCTATACAGTTGAAACAGCAACATCAGACGCAACAGCAACGGATGTAACAGAAAAGGCTGTAAAAGCAGAATGCGATCATTTAGTTATCAAGGATGATCAAGGCAAAGATGTAACATCAGAGTTAAAGGTTGATTACAAAGCCGGAACAATCCAGATCAATCCAGCTACATTGACAGTAAAAACAGAGGGTGCTAAAAGAGCATATAATGGAAAACCGTTAACAGCTGAAGGTACAATCACTGGATTCGTCAACGGAGAAACAGCTAAGTTTACAGTAACAGGATCTCAGACAACAGTCGGACAATCTCAGAACACTTACAACATCGACTGGAAAGCCAAAGATACAACAGCTAAAAAAGGCAACTATACAATCAGCGAGGATCTTGGCGATTTGGTAGTAATATCAAAATCAATTGTTCCAGATGATAAAAATACTCCAGAAGAGAAGAAGACTGGTATTAAGGTAACTGCTCCTAAGGATACTACGTACAGTGGTAATGAACAAAAGAGAGAGCCAGTTATTGAAGATACTAAAACTGGTAAGAAATTAGACAAAGATGATTACTCATTATCTTATAGTACAGATGTAACAAATGCTGGAACAGTAACAATAACTGTAACTGGTAAAGGAAACTATACAGGTAAATTCGAAGTTACTTATAAGATTTTACCTCGTAAAGTGACATTGAAGAGTGAAACTGCTTCTAAACCATATGATGGAACAGCATTAACTAAACCAGCTGTAACAGTAAGTGGTGATGGCTTCGTTAAGGGTGAAGTAAGTGATATCAAAGCTACTGGATCAGTAACAACTGTAAGTGAAGGTGAAGTTACAAATAAAATCACATTCACTAAGGAAACTGACTATAAAGATGGTAACTATACAATCTTTAAAGAAGAAGGTAAGTTAAGTATTACAGCACAATCAATCGATCCAGGTACAGATCCAGAAAAACCAAACCCAGACTATACAGGTGCTAAGGTAAATAGTCCAAGTGATAAAGTTTATGATGGTAATGAACACAAGTGGATCCCTACAGTAACAGATAAGGCTGATAAGAAATTAAAAGCTGGTAAAGATTACACAGTAGAATACTCAACTAAGAACTTCAAAGATGTAGGAACAATCGATGTAACTATTACAGGTATTGGTAACTACACTGGAACAGTAACACGTACTTATAAGATTACTCCTAAGAGTGTGACAGTAACAGCTGAAGACAAGACAAAGGTATTTGGAGAAACAGATCCTAAGTTGACGGCAAAAGTAGCTGGAACTCTTGGAAATGATACAGTTGAATACACATTGTCAAGAGAAACTGGAGAAGCTGCTGGTAAGTATGAAATCACAGTAAAAGGTGATAAATTACAAGGAAACTACACAGTAACTTATGTAGCTGGAACATTGACAATTACAAGTCAGTCAATCGATCCAGGCACAGATCCAGAAAAACCAAACCCAGACTATACAGGTGCTAAGGTAAATAGTCCTAAGGATTCAGTATATGATGGTAAGGATCACAAGTGGTCTCCTACAGTAACTGACAAATCTAAAAAATTAGAACTTGGTAAAGATTACACAGTAGAATACTCAACATCTGATTTCACGAATGTTGGAACTATTAAAGTAACTATTACTGGTATTGGTAACTACAGTGGAACTGTTAAACGTTCTTACAAAGTAACTCCTAAGGAATATACAGTAACTACAGATAGTGCAACTAAGACTTATTCTGGTACTGCATTAACAGCTGGTGGTAAGGTAGAGGGTATTGTTTCTGGTGAAACAGTCGAATTTACTACAACTGGTAGTCAAACTGAAGTTGGTACTTCTAAGAATACTTATGAATTAGTATGGAAGTCTGCAAAGGCTACTAACTATACATTGGCTAAGGAATCTATTGGTAAATTAACTGTTAAGGCTAAGTCGATCGTTCCTGATGATAAGGATAATCCTGAATCAGAAAAGACTGGTATTACAGTAAATGAACCAAGTGATTCTAAGTATGATGGTAAGGAACATAAAGAAGTATTAACTGTAACAGATACTAAGACTGGTAAAGAATTAGTGGCTGGAACAGATTACTCAGTAACTTATAGTTCAGATCTAGTAAATGCTGGTACAGTGAAGGTAACGGTAGCTGGATTAGGTAACTACAGTGGATCATTTACTAAGACTTATAAGATTACTAAGCGTTCTGTAACATTGACAAGTGCTACAGTAAGCAAGGTATATGATGGTAGTGCATTAACGAATACTTCTATCTCAGTCAGTGGTGATGGATTCGTAGAGGGTGAAGGTGCTTCTTATGAGGTAACTGGATCTCAAACAGAGGTTGGAAATAGTGCTAACTCATTTGAATATAAATTGAATGAAAAGACATTAGCTTCTAACTACAACATTACTAAGGTTGTTGGTACATTAACAATTACAGCAGCTCCTGCTCCAGTAACTCCAGCAACACCTAGTACACCAAGTAGTACAACTAGTACAACTAGTACAACTCCTCGTACTCCAAGTGCTCCTCAGGTAACGACTCCTGCTGAAACAGTTGAAAAAGAGACAACTCCTAAGGCTGAACCTAAGAAAGAAGAAAAGGTTGAAGAAGAGTATACGCCTAAGGCATCACCTCAGTACTATTGGGCATTAATCAACTTGATTTGTGCAATCTTAACAGTATTATTCGGATTATTATTGTTGATTTCTAAACGTCATAAAGATGAAGATGATGACGAAGATGATGATGAAACAAAACAACAAACAAATAATGATGATGAAGAGAACGAACAAGAAAAGAAACGTGGATTATTCACTCGTGTACTTGCTGTTCTAATCGCAATCGTATCTGTTGTATTCTTCCTAGTAACTGAAGACTTAAGTCTTCCTTGGACTTGGACAGATCAATGGACAATTTGGATGGTTGTTATTGGATTAGTACAAATCGTAGTATTCTTCGTAGGACGTAAATGGAAAAACGTTGACGATGATGAAGACGAAGAAGAAGCACAACAAGCTTAATAAAAGTTAATAACACAAAAGGAGTAGTCCAGTTCATTTGGACTACTCCTTTACTGTAGATTGGGTTCATTGGGTTCATCGGGTTCATTTGAACCTAATCGACTTTTGTTGTTAATAGTTTCCTGTATAGTTCCACACCTTTGTATAGGATGTCTTCATCAAAGGTGAACTTATTTGAGTGTAATGGAATGGTGTCTCCCGTACCTAAAAAGAAGAAGATAGATGGGGCTACGTTTCTATAGTAGCCAAAGTCTTCACTGATAAGTACAGGGCTTTCCAGTTTGTTGACTAGATTGTTTTTGTATAGTGCATAGAATAATTCTTCGTTATTGAATACGGGTGGATAGTGGTGATTCACTTTGAAGTTGACTTGGACTTTGTATTTTTTTATTGCATTATTCATGTTTTTTTCAATGATATCAACAATTTGATCAAATACCCTTGGATCATAATAGCGAATCGATCCTCTTACGTGAGCTTGATCGGCAATGATATTGAAGGCTTGGCCAGAATGGAAAGTGCCAAAGTGTAATAGGTGGAATGTATTGTTGTCAAAAGCTTTTTCTTCTTGTTCTAAAGACTTTTGTAGAATTTCTACACAAGCCGTTAGTGCATTGATTCCATTTTGAGGTTGGGCTGCATGACTGGCTTTTCCTTTTACTAGTAATTCGAATTCGCATCCGCCTGCCATCATTTCATGAGGACGTGTATAAACTTTGCCTTTTTCAAGTTCTGGATAGATGTGTGTTCCGTAGATGGCGGCAATATTAAATTTATCGAAGAATTTAGATTCAATGATAGGTTTGGCACCACCAGGTTTTTCTTCGCCTGGCTGAAACAACAATAATACGTTATAGTCGCTTTCTTTGGCATATTTCGCTAATTCTAGAACCATAGCCATATGGCCGTCGTGCCCACAGGCGTGCATACATCCATTGGTGCTTTTGAATTCTAGGTCTGTATTTTCTTCCATAGGAAGTGCATCCATATCGGAACGGAATACGATTGTCTTTTCTTTTTGGTTATTAAAATAGGCGGTTACACTATTTTGGATGGGATGATCAATGGTGCAGTCATATAAGTCTAATACGTTTTCAATATATTGTGCTGTCTTTTGTGTGGTAAGTTCAATTTCTGGAATTTGGTGTAAATTTCTTCTGTTTTCAATGATTGTTGGCATAAAATTCTCCTTTTATTGGGTTTATTGAACTAACACACTCTAACGAGTGTGGGCTTTTTTTAATATAGCCTAGTTCTTCTCCTGTTTCTTATTCTATCATAGTTTTGTC
>OHRH01001004.1_pt1 | contig 15466 bp, 9 predicted proteins | sample 1578391 | NCBI WGS metagenome assembly OHRH01 (sample SAMEA3879599, study PRJEB24766) | human gut metagenome | biome: human-associated habitat; feature: feces | place: USA | collected 1985/1987 | reverse complement strand
ATAAATTAGTAAATATAAACGACTTTATACACTAATAAGGTAAACCATCCGTGTCAAGATTTCGGACGACCTTAACATCAAAGAAAGAACTACACAAAAATTGGTCTGTAGATATTTCACTGTCAACAGCAACCGCAAACAACGGATCTAAACAATTTGGATTAACCTTAAAGAATGAATAATTTATATAAGAAACGGAAGGTTCAGGACCAGGAAGAGCAGGACCTTTCAAAGTAGATAATTGATTACAAATCGAAGTATTACCATAAGAAATAACCCAATTTTTTAAAGTATCTCTAAAACCACCGATAGAAGAATCTACTGAAGTTTTATAATCAATATAACGAGGTGCATAGCCCATTACCATAGAAGCAAACGGCGTAAAATTAAGACCATCCTCATTTTTTAATGGGTTAATCATTTTAGCAAAAGGAACAGCTTCCATACCGACACGATCAAATTCAGGAATAGCATAATCAGCAGCATTTACCTTTATAAATGCGCTTTCAACCAAATCAGCCGTATAGTCCAACATAGGCAGACAATGATAAATACACATAATAACACCATATTTAGCACCAGCATCAAAATTTATATAACCATTAGATACACCAGTTCCTTTGCCAGCTATATCGGCAGCATTATCACCTGTAATATTACTATTTACAACCTCATTAATATCAAGGCTTGAAGCAATACCACCAAGATAGGAACACATCTCAGAAAGAGCATCACCAGCAGAAACACCCCAGTGTTTCTCTATTTGGTCTTTATAATCTTTATTACCTGATTGCGTAATTTCTTTCCATTTCTGCAAGAATTCAGCTTGACGAAGTGCAAGAATTGAAAAAGATAAGACACTTTCAGAAGAAGGATTATTCAAAAATACCGAAGAACTTGATAAGTTTTGACCAACCTGAAAAGCGGAAGATGGTTTTTGATGCATATCCCCAAAAGAAAGACTTTTTGGCAAGAAAACATCAACCGCAGAAGCAGTACCATATTGTTGATGAGGAACTAAACCGTGAAATAAATCCTTTTGCCAATTACAATAGCGTAAATCAAACAAATTATAATGAGTTATAATATCAGATGAGGAATCACCATTAAAATAAGGTTCTATGCTATTATTACCAGAACCGTCCATAAAATCAACATTAAAGGTAGACGGAGCAATACGTTCCCATTGACTATCACGATAATAATCTGAATAAATCTTTTGATAGGCAAGGAAACCAAAAATATTAAAATTTAGATTATTTAATAACGGATGTTCATCCCAAGTAAATTGGTCGCCTTTAGCATAACGATAAAAATTACCATAACCAAGATATTCCATTAACTTAGCCGAGCAAAGCGCACGATTATAACCAAAATAATTTAGTTCCTCGCCACTGTCATTAACACTAACAAGATACTTTGCAAGACCGGAGGCAGTAATAGAGGGCATAGTACCGGACAAAACAAAATTATCTGTAGGATTCATAGACACAGAATGTTGTGGGTTATCATACATTTGCGTCAACACTGTATTTGCCTTATTCCATAGTAAATCGTAAGGAACAAAATAGAAATCGTAATACTCACGAATACGAGCGAATGCAGCCGTATTAATAGGTTGTGTACGAGTAAAAGATTTAAGGTCAATTTTAAAGCTATCACCAGGGAGTACCTCTTTCACCATAACGGGAAGAAGTTCACCAGCTTTAGCAGTAAAATTTTTCTTAAACGAAAGGTCGAAACCATTTCGGGAAGTCTTGTTCCTAAGACTTTTTAGCGACATAATATTTGCCATAACAACAAAATTAAAAGTTAATACTATTCATATTCATCGATGAATATCTTATTTAAATCATTCAGCTTCTTATGCTTGATACGGTCATTAAACAGTTTAGATACCTGCATAGAGAATTGAGAATAAACAGACGTTTTCTTATATAATTCCATATCAGTACGAAAGTTATCATAGAAGTAGGGGTATATAGTATTTTCCCATTCGTCAGACAGCAAATCACCATCACCGTAGAAATCTTCATTTTCAAAGAAAAGCTTTTGAGACTCAAAGAAATCAGTAAGGTGCATGTAATCCAATTGACTATAAAATTCTTCAATAAGCTTCAACTTACGTTGCTGCTCCGACAAGGTAGGTTTATCACAAACAGTATATAAGAAATGCTTAGAAAGGAGAAGTTCACCGTAGACACGATGGGCATACCTATCAAATTCAATACTATCCAATGGATAATTAACTACTTCTGCATCATAAAAATACTTACAAAATTCATAAAGCTGTCGTTGTTCATACAAGGCACCACTATCAAACAAATCCAAACAATAAGACGACTTATTCAGATGGAACAGATAAACAAATGTAGCTATTTCTTTCGCCAACGCGAAAGTTGTTTCGCAGGACGGGAATAGATGCCGCGCTGTATCATAAATTCGGTAGCTATAAGCACGTTCGTGTGTAGATTTATCAAAGTATCCTCTACATTTGGGATAGAAGTAAGAGTAAGCCGACCGCCATACATCAAACTCCTTATATTTTCCATTGAATACGAGGCTTCTTTTAATAAAGTCATGAGGGGTAAGCGCATATACTTTCGAGCGTTGACCTTGCAAAAAGCCTTGACCCAGCCTTTGAGAATGTAGGCAGAATGGACAGACGGAACGCATTTTAAGAACTTCGGGTACAAGCACACTGCTGTTAACATAACCCGCAACGTACGAAGAGCACTTTCCTTCGGAAACTTGAACATCGATACGACCAAAGGACCACGCTTCAGATACAGCCTTTGAACATATTTGTAGGACTTCTTTTGAGTTGAGGAATAATAAGAGATGATAATGCGGACGGAAGTGTACGGGTCCGTATTCACCAACGGCATAGTAACGCACTTTCTCTTTGGGCAATCGTTTAGTAACATAGTAACGTAATCTTTTTAAAAATAATTGTAAATCAGTTTTTCTAAGGTAGGGGATAGAACCACATAAATTAAACTTCTGTTGAAGCAATTCCAATTGAGAGGGCTCAGATTCAAATATACCAAGACTTTCACCTGTTTCAAAATCTACCAAATCATAACGGCACAACAGACCGAAATCAGTATCATCACCCTGATACACAGGGGTAGCAATAGGCAGATAGTTAGGAGCGTAGGTAAGAGTAACAAAAACGGTATACATAGAGCAATAACTTTCTAAATCACATTGAAACGCATAACGGGAGTTTTTAGCAAGAATGCAAGCTTTACACTTTCCACAAGGGACGGTCATACACTCATGAGTATAAGGATTAACTATCCTTTGAGGATTAAGACACTTACAAAAAGGATTAAACAACGCCATTACTTATAATCAACATTAACTTTTGTACTATCCACAGAAGTGGCTTGTGATTGTTCTGTCGATTGGGTACTATTAGTATTGTTTTTACTAATACTCATAGACATAGTGCATGAGATACAAAGCCATAAGGCGGCAATAGCTAATACCGCCTTGACTATAATTTCAAGAGTTTTGTAAATTTTCTGGTTGTCCATAACTGAAAATTTAAAGGTTAATAATCTATTGTTTCATAACTTAAAAAAGTCCAACCAAAAGCACGGGCATAAGCCTTAAAAACGTTAGAGGCTTCAATAAGTGAACAATCCTTGAATGTTTTCACATGAAAACGGTCTTCAAAGTCCATATAATGAACTTTTATCTTACGGAATTGCTTTGAATACTGCTTTAAAAAAGAATGCGCCATAACGTCTGTAATTGGTTACGGCGCAAATGTAAAGTAAAAAATGTAAATGGTGTAATATCAATATTATGTTTAATATATAACACTATAAACTAAAATAAACCTTTATCCTTCTCTAATTTGGAAGAAAATTATACCAAAGATAGCTTACATATTCAAGCTATCTTTGGTATAGTAGCAATTCAATTATTGCATCAATTTTTCTATTTCATCAAATTCAGGACCCATTTGTAAGTTATAATAAACTCTGTATAATCCATTTAGCCACAAATCTTTCTGTTCAGGTTTCAGTTCTCTTGCTTTTTCATAATTAGGTCTTGCCTTTTCATAGAAAACTTTCAGTGTAGCTTGGTCTTCTTTGTATTTTGGATTATTGACATCAGTAGTAGCTTTTTCAGAGAAATCCTGAGCTTGCAGGCAATAGATTAAGCCCAAGTTGGAATATGCTTCTGCATAGTTAGGATCTACTTCAATGGTTTTGTTGTAGAATTCAATGGCTTTTTCATAATCTTTCATGTTATGATAAAGGTATCCTTTTACGTACAAATAGAATGTGTTATTAGGATCTTTAGCCAACATATCATCTGCAAACTGCATTGCTTCGTCAAACTTATTATTATTGCTATAATAATCAATCAGATGTCCAAAGAAGAATGAATGTTCAGGATACTTTTGAATACCATCTTTTAAGGAAGCGATCCACTTGACAGTATCACCTTGAGCTTTCAATGCTGTAGAAATAAATTCCATGGCATATTTACCCACTTCTTTGTCCTCCTTTGCATAAGGTGCATATTTCAACACGCTTGGATAATCTTCCATTTTGGCTGCAGCTAAGCTTGCATAATAAGCAATTTGGGGCAATACAGTATCTGTTTGAAGCAGATTCTCCTTTTCAAACATAGGATTGATGGCAATGTCTACATAAGTTGCGAAGAAATCCAAAGCCTCTTTATTCTTATCTAAATTAAAGAACTGGATACCACCGTTAATCAGGTTGGGACGCGCAGCTAATATAGCAGCACTGTTCGATCTTCTGAACTTATTTTTGATTTTACCTTTTTCGTTAGGAATCTGTGCAAGTTCATCGCATTTAAAGTAGTATTTGCACATATTCAGTGCGCTGTTATACACTTTAAGAGTATCATAAGGCTTTCTTAAATAAGCATTCTCCATTTCCTTTTCATTGATTCTCTTTTGAATAAAGCCGGCTACATCCCATGTTTCGGCGTTGTCTTTGGTTTCAGCATTGTTCAGAGCTTCATTGATGAGCTTCTCTGCTTGTGCAAAATCCGGTTTTACGTCGTTAGCGATGCTTTTTGCCTCTTTCACGCTCTTTTCCTGAGCGAAGGTAAAGCCTGCCGCAAGTAGTAAAACCATTGAAAATAATACTCTTTTCATGATTGTAGAAAATTTTAAATTAATATTGTGTCTATTCTTCATTTTCATTGTTTACTATATCGTTCTGAGTTTTTTCTGATGCATCGCTATCCTCTTCTGCAATGATATCCTCTTCGGTTTCCGAGGTAACTTTACATACGGAGCCAATTTCATCATTACGTTTTTCAAGATTAATCAGTCGTACTCCCTGCGTAGCACGTCCCATTATACGAACATCTGCTACTTTCAGACGGATGGTGATACCCGATTTATTGATAATCATTAAATCGTTCTCATCTGTTACAGACTTGATTGTTACCAGTTTACCGGTTTTATCGGTGATATTCATAGTTTTTACACCTTTACCGCCACGGTTCGTCTTACGATAATCCTCAATATCGGAACGCTTACCGTATCCTTGTTCTGACACAACCATGATTGTTTCAGTTTCAGGGTCTTTGATACAAATCATTCCGACAACTTCGTCTTGTCCGTCTTCATCAAGCGTCATGCCGCGTACACCGGTAGCTGTACGTCCCATTACGCGTACGGCACTTTCGTGGAAACGGATGGCACGTCCGTTACGATTGGCAATGATAATCTCATTGTCACCGTTAGTCATGCGCACTTCAATTACGCGGTCATCTTCGCGGATTGTAATGGCATTGACACCATTTTGGCGAGGACGGGAATATTGTTCGAGCAATGTTTTCTTAATGACGCCATTCTTTGTGCAGAACAGTACATAATGACTGTTAATGAAATCCTGATCGTTCAGGTTCTTCACGCGCAGGTATGCATTTACGGCGTCATCAGAGTCTATATTCAACAGGTTCTGAATGGCGCGTCCCTTAGAATTTTTGGTTCCTTCGGGTATCTCATATACTTTCAGCCAATAGCACTTACCTTTTTGAGTGAAGAACATCATGGTATTGTGCATTGTTGCAGGATATATATGTTCTACAAAGTCCTCATCGCGTGTCTCTGTTCCCTTAGAACCTACCCCACCGCGGTTTTGGGCACGGAATTCGCTTAACGGCGTACGCTTGATATATCCCATATGAGAAATGGTAATAATCATTTCATCGTCTGCATAGAAATCTTCCGGGTTGAATTCTTCCGACGAATAAACTATTTCAGAGCGGCGTTCATCACCGTATTTGGTTTTAATCTCGATTAATTCATCTTTGATAACCTTGCGGCAGAGTTCATCGTTAACAAGGATTTCTTCCAGATAAGCAATCTGCTTTTGGATTTCCTCATACTCGGCATGGAGTTGGTCCTGCATGAGTCCGGTTAACTGGCGCAGACGCATTTCTACGATGGCGCGCGATTGGATTTCAGTCAATTCAAAACGCTCCATCAAACCGCTGATTGCGTCATTCGGAGTTTTGGCGGCACGGATGATTTTGATTACCTCGTCAATATTGTCCGATGCGATAATCAAACCTTCTAAGATATGGGCACGTTCTTTAGCTTTACGCAAATCATATTGTGTACGGCGGATAACTACGTCGTGACGATGCTCTACGAAATACTTGATGAGGTCTTTCAGGTTCAGCAAGCGAGGACGTCCGTGTACCAATGCCACGTTGTTTACGCCGAAGGAAGTCTGCAACAATGTCATCTTGTAGAGCTTGTTCAGCACTACACTGGCGTTGGCATCGCGTTTTACGTCGATGACGATGCGCATACCTTCGCGGTCAGACTCGTCGTTGGCATTGGAAATGCCCTCTATCTTCTTTTCGTTGGTCAAATCGGCGATGGATTTGATTAATTCGGCCTTATTTACTCCGTAAGGGATTTCGGTTACAACGATTTTGTCATGCGTGGAAGATGTTTCAATCTCAGCCTTGGCGCGCATTACAACACGTCCGCGACCGGTCATGTAGGCTTCGCGCACACCGCTCATACCATATATATAACCGCCTGTCGGGAAGTCGGGAGCTTTGACGTAAGTCATCAAATCTTCGATGTCGATATCATTGTTGTCGATATATGCGACGCAGGCATCTATCACTTCGGACAGATTATGGGTTGGCATATTCGTAGCCATACCTACGGCGATACCGGAAGCACCGTTGACAAGAAGATTCGGAATGCGGGTTGGCATTACGGTGGGTTCCAGCAACGAGTCGTCGAAGTTGGTTTGCATGTCTACAGTCTCTTTATCAAGATCCTGCATCATTTCTTCTCCAATCTTTTGCAAGCGGCATTCCGTGTAACGCATGGCGGCTGCGCTGTCACCGTCCACAGAACCGTAGTTGCCTTGTCCGTCTACAAGCATGTAGCGCATAGCCCACGGCTGTGCCATACGGACGAGAGCGCCATATACGGATGAGTCACCGTGCGGGTGATATTTACCTAATACCTCACCGACAACTCTCGCAGATTTCTTATAGGGTTTATCCGACGTATTTCCCAGTCCCATCATACCGAAAAGAATTCTTCGGTGAACAGGTTTAAAACCATCTCTAACATCCGGAAGGGCACGTGAAACAATGACCGACATGGAGTAGTCAATGTACGAAGACTTCATTTCCTCCTCGATGTTAATCTTTATAATTCTGTCTTGTTCAAGCATTTAAAAAGATTATTAATTATACATTTGCGGGTTTGTGAAAAACCACGCTAAAGTACTGCTTTTTTACGATATACAAAAGTTTTCCCTCATAAACTTTGTTGCAGATTTCCATGCTTGAAACCCCGTTTGGATGTATGGTTTTCCGTTTGATGTATAATCGGTTAAAAATAAGACAGATACAAGTACCAGAAAGATACCTCCCTTTGGTACTCGGTGTACCTTACTAAGGTACGAGCCGTACCAAGCTTAGGTATATGAAGTTTCTTAGGTTGGTACATCGAATACCAACCGTTGGTACGGATGAAATTCCCACGTATTATAATATAATGTGTAGGGCGAATCGGAAAGATGTGATTTATGGCACGGGATTTGTATATTATTAATCCAGTTTATGGTATGCAATATAAAGAAATGCGTATCTTTGTCAGTCAAAACCTTTAATTAAGGAGATAAAAATTATATGAACAATCAATTTTCACAAAGAGTTTCTGATATTATAACTTATAGCAAGGAGGAAGCCAACCGACTGAGAAATAGATATATCGGCCCGGAGCATCTTCTGCTCGGCATGCTACGTGACGGTGGAGGAAAAGCTATCGAGATATTGATGAAACTCGATATAGACTTGAAGCAAGTAAAAAAGCGCATTGAAAGCTTCTTGAGAGATGCCGAAGACGATACCCTATTACCCGATGCGGATGTGCCATTGTCGCCAATGGCCGCTAAGATATTGAAGATGTGCATTCTGGAAGCGCGCATTTTAAAGAGTGCAACAGCCGATGCCGAACATGTGTTGTTGGCTATACTGAAGGATGGCGACAACCTGGCTGCTACCGTCCTGGAAGAAAACCGGGTGAATTATCAAGCTGTATTTGAACAGCTTACAATGCAATCTACCAACCCGAATGCTGGTATGGGATTTCCGGAAGAAGAGGAAGAAGACGATGAAGACATGAATATGTCCCATCCCTCTCGCAATGCAGGACAGGGCACGGCTTCTTCTGCACAGACTGCATCGAAGAAGTCTTCCAATGATACTCCGGTCCTGGATAACTTCGGTACGGACATGACACGTGCGGCAGAAGAAGGCAAGCTCGATCCGGTTGTAGGGCGTGAGCGTGAGATAGAACGCTTGGCGCAGATATTGAGTCGTCGTAAGAAAAACAACCCGGTGCTGATTGGTGAGCCGGGTGTCGGCAAGTCGGCTATTGTAGAGGGATTGGCACTGCGTATCGTTCAAAAGAAAGTATCCCGTATCTTGTTTGACAAGCGGGTGGTAATGCTCGATATGGCCTCTGTTGTAGCCGGAACCAAATACCGCGGACAGTTTGAAGAGCGCATTCGCTCCATTATCAACGAGTTGCAGAAGAATCCGAACGTAATCTTGTTCATAGATGAGATTCATACTATTGTAGGCGCCGGTGCAGCTGCCGGTTCTATGGATGCAGCCAATATGTTGAAGCCGGCTTTGGCTCGCGGCGAAATACAATGTATCGGTGCTACCACGCTTGACGAATACAGAAAGAATATTGAGAAAGACGGTGCTTTGGAGCGTCGTTTTCAGAAAGTTATAGTAGAACCCACTACTCCGGAAGAAACGCTACAGATACTGAGAAACATAAAAGAGAAGTACGAAGACCACCATAACGTGAGCTATACGGACGAAGCGTTAGAGGCATGTGTCAAGTTGGCAGAGCGTTATATAACCGACCGTAACTTCCCGGATAAAGCCATTGATGCTTTGGACGAAGCCGGTTCGCGTGTGCATCTGACGAACATTAATGTTCCCAAAGAGATTGAAGAGCAGGAAAAGCTGATAGAAGAGGCACGTGTTTTGAAGGCTGAAGCCGTAAAGTCGCAGAACTTTGAACTGGCTGCCAGTTATCGGGATAGAGAGAAAGAACTTTCCGCTCGCCTGGATGAAATGAAAGAGGAATGGGAAGCACGTCTCAAAGACGACCGTCAGCTTGTTGGAGAGGAAGAAATAGCCAATGTCATATCGATGATGTCCGGTATTCCGGTGCAACGTATGGCTCAGGCGGAAGGTCTTAAGCTTGCAGGTATGAAAGAAGATTTGCAGGCAAAAGTTGTGGCTCAGGATGCTGCGATAGAGAAACTTACCAAAGCCATCCTGCGCAGCCGTGTAGGCTTGAAAGACCCTAACCGCCCTATCGGAACGTTTATGTTTCTCGGTCCTACCGGCGTGGGTAAAACGCATTTGGCCAAGCAGTTGGCTAAATATATGTTTGGTTCCAGCGATGCGCTGATACGCATTGATATGAGCGAATATATGGAGAAATATACGGTGTCCCGTATGATTGGAGCGGCCCCGGGGTATGTCGGTTATGAGGAAGGCGGGCAGTTGACAGAGAAGGTACGCCGGAAACCTTATTCCATAGTGCTGTTGGACGAAATTGAAAAAGCTCACCCGGATGTGTTCAATATCTTGTTGCAGGTGTTGGACGAGGGACGTCTTACTGACAATTATGGCAGAACGATTGACTTTAAGAATACAGTCATCATCATGACCTCCAATATCGGTACCCGCCAGTTGAAAGAGTTCGGTCGTGGTGTAGGTTTTGCGGCACAGGCACGTACGGATGATAACGAGTACTCGCGCAGTGTGATTCAGAAAGCATTGAACAAGACCTTTGCTCCTGAGTTCCTGAACCGTCTGGATGAAATCATAACGTTTGACCAGCTTTCGTTGGATGCCATTACGAAGATTGTGGACATAGAGCTGAAAGGTTTGTATGAACGGATTGAAGCCATTGGCTATAAGATGGTTGTAGATGATGAAGCCAAGAGATTCCTTGCAGCCAAAGGCTACGATGTGCAATTTGGCGCCCGTCCGTTGAAGCGTGCCATTCAGAATTATCTGGAAGACGGACTTTCGGAGCTGATTGTGTCTGCCGGATTACAGCCCGGTGATACGGTTAATGTTTCTGTCGATAAGGAAAAAGATGAGTTGAGTATAACCAAAGCCTAACAAGCCTTTATAATAAAACAGTCAAAATGTCAGTTCTTCGGGACTGGCATTTTTTTTGTGTTCAGTTTGCCAAAACAATAAAAATACAAATCTAAAAATATAAACTTAGTATGCAAAAAGGAAATATTGGGGTAACTACAGAGAATATCTTCCCCGTTATCAAAAAGTTTTTGTACAGTGACCATGAAATCTTCCTTCGTGAGTTAGTCTCTAATGCCGTCGATGCTACCCAGAAACTTAAAACATTGGCTTCTATCGGTGAGTTTAAGGGTGAACTCGGTGATTTGACCGTGCATGTGTCTTTAGGCAAGGATACGATTACCGTATCCGATCGTGGTATCGGCCTGACGGCAGAAGAAATAGATAAATACATCAATCAGATTGCATTCTCGGGAGCCAACGACTTCCTGGAGAAATATAAGAATGATGCCAATGCCATTATCGGTCATTTCGGACTTGGCTTTTACTCGGCTTTTATGGTTGCCAAGAAGGTCGAAATCATCACCAAATCCTATCAGGATGGTGCTAAAGCCGTGAAATGGACTTGCGACGGTAGTCCGGAGTTTACCATCGAAGATACGGACAAGGCAGAACGCGGTACGGATATCGTTCTTTATATAGACGACGATTGCAAGGAGTTCCTTGAAGAAGCGCGCATCTCTTCTCTTTTGAAGAAGTATTGCAGCTTCCTCCCTATTCCCGTTGCATTCGGCAAGAAAAAAGAATGGAAAGACGGCAAGCAGGTTGAAACATCCGAAGATAACATCATTAATAACGCTAATCCGTTGTGGACGCTGAAGCCCAGCGAATTAAAAGACGAGGATTACAAGAAGTTCTATCGCGACCTCTATCCGATGTCCGATGAACCCTTGTTCTGGATACATCTGAACGTGGATTATCCGTTCCATCTTACTGGTATTCTGTACTTCCCGAAGGTAAAGAGCAATATAGAGTTGAACAAGAACAAAATCCAGCTTTATTGCAATCAGGTCTATGTAACGGACTCTGTAGAGGGTATTGTTCCGGACTTTCTGACATTGCTGCACGGTGTACTCGATTCGCCGGATATTCCGCTGAACGTGTCCCGTTCCTATTTGCAAAGTGACTCCAATGTGAAGAAAATCTCTACATATATTACGAAGAAAGTATCCGACCGCTTGCAATCCATATTCAAGAACGACCGTAAGCAATTTGAAGAGAAGTGGAACGATTTGAAAATCTTCATCAACTACGGAATGCTCACACAAGAGGATTTCTATGATAGAGCAAAGGATTTCGCCCTTCTTTCCGATACGGACGACAAGTATTATACCTTCGAAGAGTATAAGACCTTGATAAAGGATAGCCAGACGGATAAGGATGGTAATCTGATTTATCTGTATGCCAACAACAAAGACGAGCAATACAGCTATATCGAGGCTGCCAAGAATAAGGGATATAATGTGCTGTTGATGGGCGGCCAGCTTGATGTTGCCATGGTAAGCATGCTGGAGCAAAAGTTCGAGAAAGTGCGTTTCACCCGTGTAGACAGTGATGTCGTTGACAATCTGATAGTGAAGGAAGACAAGGCGAAAGATGTCTTGGAAGCCGATAAACAGGAGGTTCTCTCTGTTATCTTCAAGAGCCAGTTGCCGCAGATAGAAAAGACAGAGTTCAATGTAATGGCTCAAGCTTTGGGTGAAAATGCTTCACCGGTCATGATTACTCAAAGCGAGTACATGCGTCGTATGAAAGAAATGGCTAATATCCAGGCAGGAATGAGTTTCTATGGCGAAATGCCGGACATGTTCAACCTGGTATTGAATGCCGACCATAAGCTGGTAAAAGAGATTCTGGCTGATGAAGACAAGGAATGTGCGGCTGCCGTTGCTCCGATTCAAAAAGAAATGGACGATGTAAATACTCGTCGTAATGAATTGAAAAAGAAGCAGGAGGGCAAGAAAGATGAGGATATTCCTACAACCGAAAAGGATGAGGTAAATGATTTGGATAAGAAGTGGGAAGATTTGAAAAACCGGAAAAATGGATTGTTTGCCGACTATGCCGCTCAGAATAAGGTTGTCCGTCAACTTATTGATTTGGCATTGCTTCAAAATGGCATGTTGAAAGGTGAAGCTTTGAATAATTTTGTAAAGAGAAGCATCGATTTGATTAAATAAGCCCCTTTAGATTTCTATTATAACAGGGCATTGCAGCTAATATGAGTTGTAATGCCCTTTTTTTGTCTGTTTTTTCGTAATAGGTCTGTTTTTTTTCGTTGGATACGAGGTTTTTGGAAACAATTGTCTATATTTGAGCATTGAATAAATTAGTATATTTCACTCGAAACCGTATTCATGAAAAGATTTTTTTTGTTTTTGTCAGTCTGTTTATTGCTTCTGCCGTTTGTGCAAGCTCAGAAAGTAGGACTTGTTTTGAGTGGCGGAGGTGCGAAAGGCATGACCCATATCGGTATCATTCGCGCTTTGGAGGAAAACAATATTCCTATCGACTACATTACGGGTACTTCTATGGGAGCTATCATAGGTTCACTCTATGCTATGGGGTACTCTCCCGATGATATGGAGGCTTTATTGCGTTCCGAAGACTTCAAACGCTGGTATTCAGGACAGGTAGAACCCGAATACGGGTATTATTTCAAACAGAACCGGCCGACCCCGGAGTTTTTCAATATCCGTTTCTCCTTTAAGGACTCGCTGCATATCAAGCCTCAGATACTTCCTACAAGCATGGTAAATCCCATTCAGATGAATCTGGTCTTTGTGGAGCTATTTGCACGGGCTACGGCTGCATGCAGCGGCGATTTTAACCGCCTGTTTGTGCCTTTCCGGTGTATTGCCTCCGATGTATATAACAAGAAACCGTTGATTATGCGTAGAGGAGATTTGGGAGATGCGGTACGCGCTTCCATGAGTTTTCCGTTTGTTTTCAAACCGATAGAGATTGATAGCGTTTTAGCTTATGACGGTGGAATTTATAATAATTTCCCCACAGATATTATGCGTGAGGACTTTAAACCGGAAGTCATCATAGGTAGCGTGGTAGCCGCCAACCCCGGTAAGCCGAAAGAGAATGATTTGATGAGCCAGCTTGAAAATATGATTATGCAGAAGACGGATTATACTCTTCCGGATTCTTTAGGCATTATTATGACATTCAAGTATGACGATGTAAGCCTTTTGGACTTTGACCGTTTGCAGGAGTTGCACGATATCGGCTATAACCGGACTATCAGTTTAATGGATTCTATAAAAGGCCGTATTCATCGGAGGGTAAGTGCGGAAAATGTTCGTTTAAGGCGGTTGGTCTACCGCAGTAATTTGCCTCAATTCCGCTTTAGGGACATCTATATAGAGGGCGCCAATCCACAACAGCAGGCGTATATCAAAAAAGAATTTCATGACGAAGACCATGAGGTGTTTACATATGAAGATTTGAAACGTGGATATTTCCGTTTGCTGTCTGATAATATGATATCGGAGATTATACCTCATGCTGTATATGATTCTGAAAACGACTTGTATTCGCTGCATCTGAAAGTGAAAATGGAAGATAATTTTTCTGTAAGGATGGGTGGAAGTGTATCGACAACCAGCTCTAATCAGATTTATTTGGGGTTGGGTTATCAGGACTTGAATTATTATTCCAAAGAAATAACCCTTGACGGCCAGATTGGCAAGGTATATAATAATGCGCAGCTTATGGCCAAGATAGACCTTCCTACCCGTATTCCAACCTCCTACCGCCTTATTGCTTCTTTAAGTACGTTCGATTATTATAAAAAGGACAAACTCTTTTCTAAGAATGATAAGCCCTCTTTTAACTCTAAAGATGAACGTTTTGTCAAGCTGATGGTAGCCTTGCCTTTTTTGGCCAATAAACGGGCGGAAATAAGCATCGGATATGGGAAACTTCAAGACAATTACTTTCAGTCCAGCGTGATTAATTTTGACAAGGACCGTTCGGATAGGAGTACCTACAACCTTTTGGGAGGGGCTATCGGCTTTTATGGGAGTACGCTGAATGCACGACAGTATGCCACTAAAGGGTATTTTGAAAAACTGGTGGCACAGGTCTTTAGCGGAAAGGAGAAATTTATACCGGGAAATCCGACGGAAACGAGTGTTACGACTAAAGAAAGGCAATCTTGGCTGCAAATTTCTTATATGAAATATGCCTATCATACTATGAGTCCCAAATTTACTTTGGGATGGATGGCAGAGATGTTGTATTCATCGAAGAACTTTTCGGAGAATTATACGGCAACCATGTTGCAGGCGGCAGATTTTTCTCCTACTCCTCATAGTAAGCTGATGTATAATGAAGCATTCCGGGCCAACCAATTCTTGGCAGCGGGTATCAAGCCTATTTTTGTTTTCAATGATATGTTCCAATTCCGTTCTGAATTTTATGGTTTCGTACCGATATTTCCTATTAAAAAGAATGCATTGAACAAAGCTTATTATGGAAAAGCGTTTTCGCGCTTTGAATATATAGGAGAAATTTCTGTAATATGCCAATTGCCCTTTGGAGCAATATCTGCATATGTAAATCATTATAGCTCACCAAAAAAGGAGTGGAATGTGGGGTTGACACTCGGCTGGCAGCTGTTTAATTATCGGTTTATCGAGTAATTTTTTTCAAAAAAAGTTTGCGTATCTCTTGCTAATTCAAAAAAAGTACGTATCTTTGCACCCGTAAAACAAACAAGGCCGCGTAGCTCAACTGAATAGAGTAGCTGACTACGGATCAGCCGGTTACAGGT
>OHRH01001000.1_pt1 | contig 15543 bp, 15 predicted proteins | sample 1578391 | NCBI WGS metagenome assembly OHRH01 (sample SAMEA3879599, study PRJEB24766) | human gut metagenome | biome: human-associated habitat; feature: feces | place: USA | collected 1985/1987 | reverse complement strand
CTTTATCATTAAAATCGGTACCAGCGTAAGAGAACTGATCGATTACTGTGGCGGCTTTACAGATGATGATGTATTAGAATCTGGAATCAGGATCATTGCACAGCCTCCAGGAAAGAAACTTCAGAATATGATGCAGTTATCAGGTGGAGAAAAGGCTCTTACAGCAATTGCGTTATTATTTGCCATACAGAACTTAAAGCCATCACCATTCTGTCTTCTTGATGAAATTGAAGCTGCACTTGATGATTCTAATGTTGGAAGATATGCTAATTATCTTCATAAGCTTACAAAGCATACACAGTTTATTGTAATTACCCACCGGCGCGGCACCATGGTGTCTGCAGACCGGCTTTACGGCATTACCATGCAGGAGAAGGGAGTTTCCGCCCTGGTTTCTGTTAATTTAATCGAAGCAGATTTAGAAAATTAAGGAGTATGAGTATGGCAAAAGGATTTTTCAGCCGTCTGGTAGAAGGCCTTACCAAGACAAGAGACAACATTGTATCTGGCATTGACTCGATTTTCAGCGGGTTTTCTGCCATTGACGACGATTTTTATGAGGAAATCGAAGAGACCCTGATTATGGGGGATTTGGGCATCCAGACCACGATGGCCATTGTAGAGGATCTGCGGCATAAGGTAAAAGAGCAGCATATCAAAGAACCGGCCCAGTGCAAGCAGCTTTTAATTGACAGCATCAAAGCCCAGATGGATTTGGGAGAAAATGCTTATGAGTTTGAAAACCGGAAATCCGTTGTGCTGGTCATTGGCGTCAACGGAGTGGGAAAGACCACTTCCGTTGGAAAACTGGCCGGACAGTTAAAAGATTCTGGTAAAAAGGTAATGCTGGCTGCAGCCGATACCTTTCGGGCGGCTGCCATTGAGCAGCTTACGGAGTGGGCAAATCGGGCAGGAGTGGAAATTATTGCCCAGAAAGAGGGATCCGATCCGGCGGCTGTTATTTATGACGCAGTAGCAGCTGCGAAATCCCGCCATGCAGACGTGCTGATCTGCGATACGGCAGGACGGCTTCACAACAAGAAAAACCTGATGGAGGAGTTAAAAAAGATTAACCGGATTATTGACAAAGAGTATCCGGACGCTTATCGGGAGACCCTGGTGGTGTTAGACGGAACCACCGGACAGAACGCCATGGCCCAGGCCAGACAGTTTATGGAAGTAGCAGACATTACGGGAATCATTCTGACCAAGCTGGACGGAACGGCCAAAGGAGGAATTGCCGTAGCGATCCAGGCGGAACTGGGAATTCCTGTAAAATACATCGGATTGGGAGAGGGTATCGAAGATATGCAAGTATTCCGCAAAAAAGAATTTGTAGACTCACTATTTGGAGAGACAGAAAAATAAATGAAACGTAATACAATAGATATTATCACCCTAGGGTGTTCCAAAAATCTGGTAGACTCAGAAAAGCTGATGCGTCAGTTGGAAGCAAACGGTTACAAAGTGACTCATGACGCCGAAAATCCTCAAGGAGAAATTGCAGTTATCAATACGTGCGGTTTCATCGGAGATGCCAAAGAAGAATCCATCAATATGATATTGGAATTCTGCCAGGCTAAAGAGGAAAAGAGGTTGAAAAAACTATATGTAATGGGATGTCTATCTGAAAGATATTTGAAAGAGCTGGCATTGGAAATTCCTCAAGTAGACAAGTTTTATGGTAAGTTCAATTGGAATGAGCTACTGGCTGACTTAGGCAAAGCCTATAAATCGGAGTTTGCCATTGAGCGCACGTTGACCACTCCGCATCATTATGCTTATTTGAAGATATCGGAAGGTTGTGATAGGAAATGTTCTTATTGCGCTATTCCCATTATTACAGGTCGACATATCTCACGCCCAATGGAAGAAATCATCGATGAAGTAAAATTACTTGTTTCTGAAGGCGTGAAGGAATTTCAGATTATAGCACAAGAATTAACCTATTATGGTGTAGATTTATATAAAAGTCAAAAACTACCCGAACTCATCGAAAGAATAGCTAACATTCCGGGTGTGGAATGGATTCGTTTACACTATGCTTATCCGGCACACTTTCCCGAAGAGCTGTTTAAGGTGATGCGTGAACATGATAATGTTTGCAAATACATGGACATTGCTCTGCAGCACATTAGCGATAATATGCTAAGCAAAATGCGCCGTCATGTAACAAAAGCAGAAACATACGATTTAATCGAGAAATTCCGTAAAGAAGTGCCGGGTATCCACTTACGTACCACATTAATGGTAGGACATCCGGGAGAAAGTGAGGAAGACTTTGAAGAATTGAAGGAATTCGTCAGAAAAGTACGATTCGACCGTATGGGAGCTTTTGCATATTCAGAAGAAGAAGGCACATACGCTGCTCAAGAATATGTGGATTCTATTCCCCATAAGGTGAAGCAACAACGGTTGGACGAGTTAATGGCTATTCAACAAGAAATTGCCGGCGAACTGAGTGCTGCAAAAATAGGAAAAGAGTTTAAGGTAATCATTGACCGCCGGGAAGGAGAGTATTACGTAGGTCGCACCCAGTTTGATTCTCCTGAAGTAGATCCTGAAGTTTTAATTAAAATGGATGGAAAACATTTGAATACAGGCGAATTCTATAACGTCCGAATAACAGACGCTGATGATTTTGACCTATATGGTAGTATTTTATAAGTAATTTCTTCCAAAAATTTGGAAAATGTTTGTTTTTTTGCTAATATAGCAGCAAATTTAATAAGCTAAAGCCTTGAATAATAAAGAATTTATATCCGAACTTTCGCGTAGATTTGTATATACCAACAAAGATACAACTCAATTGGTATCCTCAGTGATAAGCATCATGACCCAACAGTTGCAAGACGGAAATACAGTTGCAATTCAGGGATTTGGTACTTTCGAGGTAAGAAAGAAGTTAGAACGCATTTCTATTAATCCTGCTACGCAACAACGTATGTTGATACCTCCTAAATTGGTATTGACATATAAACCGAGTGCGATATTAAAAGAAAAGTTTAAATAAATACCCCCTTAAGACATACAATTGACATACTATGAGTGACAAAATAACCATACAAGATATTATCGAACTTTTGGCAGAGAAACATGGCATGAACAAAAAAGATGCCGAAGCCTTTGTTAAAGGAATTTTTGACCTTATCGAAGAAGCATTGGCTTCTGAAAAGTATGTAAAAGTCAAGGGGTTAGGAACTTTTAAACTAACAGAAGTAGAAAGTCGTGAAAGCGTTAATGTAAATACAGGAGAACGCTTTCAAATACAGGGACATAATAAAATATCGTTTACTCCCGATACTACCATGAAGGATTTGATTAATAAACCGTTCGCACATTTCGAAACGGTTATCCTGAATGAGAATACCCAATTAGAAGATACGAAAATAGAAATGGAGGGAGAAGACGATAAAGAAGAAAATACGGAAGAAATAATCTCCTCCACACCTGAAATCCTAAAAGAAGACGACACCAATACTATCACCAACACACCCACTTATGAAGCTGACATTAAACCGATAACCAATATTTCCGACCCCCAAAAAATAATAGCGGCTGATGAAATAATTGAAACGGTGGAAGAGCAACAATCGATAAAAGAAGACCACTTGACAGAAAAGGCTTCGAAAGTAGCAGAAGATACTTCGGAGGAAAGACCTGCTACCATTGCAGAAGCTGCAATAAAAGCAGTACGAGAAGAAAAAACTATTTCAGAAACAATCGAAGGTCGTACTTCGAAACCACAGTCGATGACAGCTTCTGAAAGTCCATTGGCAGTTCCCGAAGGACTGTTGCAAAAGGAACAGAAAAAAAATCTATGGGGAATCATTATTGCAATTATTCTTGTTCTTTGCATTGCCGGTGGTATTTATTGGTTCATGCAATCATCGTCGAGTAAGCAACCGATAAGACAATCTATTCCAGCCGCAACTTCCACTGTGAAAGAAATGCCAAACGATTCTGTTACTCTACAGCAACAGGATACCGTTTCGGGAAGTAATTTGCAGACAAGAGAGCCAATTCAATCACAACCGGCGGAAACTCCTTTGCAAAAGCAACCGACAAAACCGAAAAGCCCCTCTGTACAGTCAGCTGCCAATCAAGAGATAGCCAAAGTAACATTGGCCGATACCGTGGAATATGATATTGTAGGCACTAAGGTCAACTATACTCTTCAAGAAGGAGAAAGTCTCATAAAATTAGCATTGAAATTTTATGGAACAAAGAAATTGTGGCCATATATTGTAAGGCATAACAAAAACGTAATCAAAGATGCTGACAGAGTTCCCATTGGAACAACATTGCGTATCCCGGAACTAGCTCCGAAGAAGCAATAAACCACCGCTAATTTTCATTTTAAAATTCTTTAGCCCAATATCCTTTAAAAGTAGAGATACGCTTCACTTTTTTAATAAAAAATAGTTGCCTCAGTTAATTAATTACCGTAATTTTGGCTGCATTAATTGAACAAGGCCGTCACAAGGCCGTTATACTGATTAAAAAAGAAATAACTAAATAACAAAATTATGGCTGAAGCAATTGATATTCGTGCACTAAACGAACAAATTGAAAGACAAAGTGCGTTTGTAACCAATTTGATGACCGGTATGGATCAGGTCATCGTAGGTCAAAAACATTTGGTAGAATCTTTACTTATCGGTTTGTTGTCCGATGGTCACATTCTGTTAGAGGGTGTTCCGGGATTGGCAAAAACATTAGCAATCAAGACTCTTGCATCATTGATAGATGCCAAGTACAGCCGAATCCAGTTTACTCCGGACTTACTTCCAGCCGACGTTATCGGTACCATGATTTATAGTCAGAAAGATGAGAAATTCATCGCTAAGAAAGGACCGATTTTCGCCAATTTCGTATTGGCCGATGAAATCAACCGTGCTCCGGCCAAGGTACAGAGTGCTTTGCTGGAAGCCATGCAGGAACGTCAGGTTACACTGAGCAAAGAAACATTTCTGTTGCCCGAACCATTTTTAGTAATGGCTACCCAAAATCCGATTGAGCAAGAAGGTACTTATCCATTGCCCGAAGCGCAAGTAGACCGTTTTATGCTGAAAGTCATTATCGACTATCCAAAATTGGAAGAAGAAAAGAAAATTATCCGTCAAAACATCAGCGGTGAAAAGATTGAAGTTCGTCCTATTTTGAAGTCGGAAGATATTATGGAAGCCCGCAAAGTCGTTCGGAAAGTATACTTGGACGAAAAGATTGAGCAATACATTGCCGATATCGTATTCGCAACCCGCTATCCTGAAAAATATGATTTGAAGGAACTGAAAGACATGATTGGTTTCGGTGGTTCACCACGTGCTTCCATCAACTTGGCTTTGGCTGCACGCAGCTATGCATTCATCAAGCGCCGTGGTTACGTGATTCCCGAAGATGTGCGTGCCGTTGCACATGATGTACTCCGCCACCGCATTGGTCTGACTTATGAGGCGGAAGCCAGCAACATGACTTCTGACGAAATTATCAGTAAGATTCTGAACAAGGTAGAAGTGCCTTAAGCAACACCTCTGCCCGAATTTTTCTGTCGGGAAAACGAAATGTGGATGAAGTTCAATCACGTCTTATGGTACTTCTGTACGGGCTATATGGCGTAATCTATCTGTATAGTGCAGCCGTTATACCGTCCCCATCCACCAATGGCGAGAGTCTTTATACGCTCCCGCTAATGCATAAGTAGTATAAATTTAGTACGAAACAGTATGGAAACAAGTGATTTATTAAAACGGGTTCGCCAAATTGAAATCAAGACACGCGGCCTTTCAAACAACATCTTTGCCGGGCAGTATCATTCAGCCTTCAAAGGCAAAGGAATGTCGTTTTCGGAAGTACGTGAGTATCAATATGGTGACGATGTACGAGATATAGACTGGAACGTAACCGCACGTTACAACAAACCCTTTGTAAAGGTGTTTGAAGAAGAACGCGAACTGACGGTTATGCTTTTGATTGATGTCTCAAACAGCTTGGATTTCGGTACGGTGAAACAGATGAAGAAGGATATGGTGACCGAGATTGCCTCCACACTTGCATTCTCCGCCATTCAAAACAACGATAAAATCGGTGTCATTTTCTTTTCGGACCGGATTGAAAAATTCATTCCGCCCAAAAAAGGACGTAAACATATCTTGTATATTATCCGCGAACTGCTTGACTTCAAGCCCGAAAGTAAGCGTACAGACATTCAAATGGCAGTGGAATATCTCACCAACGTGATAAAAAAGCGTTGCACCGCCTTTATGCTGAGCGACTTTATCGATGAAAAAGATTTCCGCAATGCATTGACCATTGCCAACCGCAAGCATGACATTGTTGCCATTCAGGTGTACGACCGCCGTATCACTGATCTCCCCAATGTGGGGCTGATGAAGGTGCGCGATGCCGAAACAGGTCACGAACAGTGGATTGACACCTCATCACGCGCCTTACGACGCGCGCACAACGAATGGTGGCTGCAACGTCAGGGCATGCTGAACGAAACCTTTACGAAAAGTAATGTAGACTCTGTGTCTATCCGCACCGATCAGGATTATGTAAAAGCGTTGCTTAACTTATTTGCTGAACGAAACTAATGAACATGAAGATAATACATACTAGCAAAAAGTTCTTGAAAATATTGGCTTGTGCTACGATACTGCTGACAGCACATCAGGTAAAAGCGCAACAGGTTACAGTGGATGCAAGCATCGACTCCCTGCAACTTCTTATCGGCGAGCAGGCCAAAATAAAGTTGGAAGTCAGTATGGATGCCAATCAAAAATTGACACTCCCAGCTTTGCGCGATACTATCGTAAGGGGAGTGGAGATTCTTGATATCGCCAAGCCTGACACCCAAATGCTAAACGATGGACGGCGGATGCTCATCAAACAAGAGTATACGATTACTTCTTTCGATTCAGCACTTTATTATCTTCCACCTCTCGAAATATTGGTTAACAATCAGGCTTACCGTTCAAAGGCATTGGCATTGAAGGTTTATTCCATCCCGGTGGATACGCTTCATCCGGAACAATTCTTCGGACCGAAAACAGTACGCGAAGTTCCTATTACCTGGGAAGATGTCTCTGCTATCGTATGGCTCACGCTACTGATGTTGGCATTGGCAGGATTGAGTTATTATTTATATATAAGATATAAAGATAACAAGCCTATTATCAAGAAGATTAAGGTGGAACCGAAATTACCGCCCCACCAACAAGCCTTGCAGGAAATAGAGCGCATCAAGGGTGACAAAACGTTGCGCAACACCGACCCGAAGGAGTATTATACCGAACTGACCGATGTACTTCGCAATTATATGGCAGAACGTTTCGGATTTAATGCAATGGAGATGACTTCTTCTGAAATTATTGATAAGTTACAGGATATCAGCGACAAAGAATCTATTAAAGATTTGATGTTTCTGTTCCAAACTGCCGATCTTGTGAAATTTGCCAAGCATTCACCGCTGATGAATGAGAACGATATGAACTTGGTCAATGCAGTAGAATTTATTAATAACACCAAGGTGGAAGCGGATCCGAATGCCAAGCCTGAACCTACGGAAATCACCGTAGAAGAAAAGCGTTCAAAGCAAGGAAGGATTATTTTGTTGGGTAGCATAGGAGTGATTGTCATTGCTATCGCAGTGATTCTCTACCAAGTGCTTCGCGGCATATACAATCTTTGGTTTTAACTCATAAATACTAGAAACAATGATTTTTGCAAATATTGAATATCTATTTCTGCTGGTATTGCTCATACCTTATATAATATGGTATGTGATGAGGAGGCAAAAGACTGAGCCCACACTTCAGGTCTCTACCACCCGCATGTATATGAAGGTATCCCGAAGCTGGAAAATCTACCTGCTGCATGCCCCGTTTGTGCTCCGAACGGTGGCCATCGTCATGGTAATTCTCATTTTGGCGCGTCCGCAGACCACCGACAACTGGCAGAATACCGAAATAGAAGGTATCGACATCATGCTGGCGGTAGACGTTTCCACCAGTATGCTGGCCGAAGATTTGAAACCTAATCGATTGGAGGCTGCCAAGCAAGTGGCATCTGAGTTCATCAACGGTCGGCCGAACGACAATATCGGTCTGACCATCTTTGCCGGTGAAAGTTTCACCCAATGTCCGTTGACAGTAGACCATGGTGTGTTACTGAATCTTTTTAATGGCATTAAGGGTGACATTGCCCAACGTGGACTGATAGAAGATGGTACCGCCATCGGCATGGGTATCGCTAATGCGGTAACCCGACTGAAAGACAGTAAGGCAAAGTCTAAAGTGATTATTCTGCTGACAGACGGTAGCAACAATCGTGGAGATATTTCCCCAATGACCGCTGCTGAAATTGCCAAGAAATTTGGTATCAGAGTTTACACTATCGGAGTGGGTACTAACGGAACAGCTCCTTATCCGGTGCAAACATACGCAGGAACACAATATATAAATACTCCTGTGGAAATTGACGAGAAAACTTTGACTGAAATTGCCGGAGCAACAAATGGAAACTATTTCCGCGCTACCAGTAATTCTAAATTAAAGGAAGTTTATCAGGAAATTGACAAACTGGAAAAAACGAAGTTGAATGTAAAAGAGTTCAGCAAACGAGAAGAAGAATACCAAATATTTGCCTGGATTGCTTTCTTCTGTATCCTGCTTGAAATTTTATTACGCAACTCAGTGTTAAAGAAAATACCTTAAAAACAAGAAGTTATGTTTCGATTTGCAGACCCGAACTTTTTATATTTACTCATCATATTGCCCTTTGTAGTAGCGCTGTACTTATATTCTAATTACCGTCGCCGACAAAACATTCGCAAGTATGGTGATCCGACATTACTCAAACATTTAATGCCGACTATTTCCAAATATCGCCCCGACATTAAATTCTGGCTGATTTTTGCTGCACTCGCATTAGTAATCCTAATGTTAGCACGCCCACAATTTGGTTCCAAAATGGAAACGGTAAAACGTAGTGGGGTAGAAGCAGTCATTGCATTGGATATTTCCAACTCAATGTTAGCAGAAGACGTGACTCCCAGTCGTTTGGACAAAGCAAAAAAGCTTATTTCCAGATTAGTAGATACGTTCAACAATGATAAAGTAGGTTTAATCGTATTTGCCGGAGATGCATTCACACAATTACCTATCACAAGCGACTACGTATCTGCCAAAATGTTCTTGGAGACTATCAATCCTTCGCTGATAACTACACAGGGTACAGATATTGGAGCAGCTATTCGTTTGGCTATGAAAAGCTTCACTCCACAGGAAGGTGTAGGACGTGCCATCATAGTCATTACCGATGGTGAAAACCACGAAGGCGGTGCTGTAGAAGCTGCAAAGGAAGCAGCCGAAAAAGGTATGCAAGTATTTGTATTAGGTATCGGCTCGCCTGACGGTTCCCCGATTCCTTCGGAAAGAGGCAGTAACGATTATCGCCGTGATAAAGATGGAAACGTCATTGTAACTCGTTTGAACGAACAAATGTGTCAGGAAATAGCCAAAGCCGGCAATGGAATGTACATCCGTGTGGATAATTCCAACTCAGCAGAGAAGATACTGAACAACGAGATAGCCAAACTGTCGAAAGCTGATGTGGAGAGTCAGGTTTATACCGAATTTGATGAACAATTCCAAGCATTGGCATGGTTGATACTCATCCTGCTGATTGTAGAAATGCTTATTTTGGAACGAAAGAATCCGCTTTTCAAAAATGTGAGACTATTTAAATAAATGCTTATGTTACAGAAAACCTATATCACCCTGTTATTCTTGCTTGTAGCAGGAGGGAGCGCCTTTGCCCAAAAGTCGGATAGAGATTATCTGCGTAGCGGAAACAAGTTATATAACGACAGCTTGTTTGTCAAAGCAGAGGTGGATTATCGCAAAGCACTGGAAGTGAACCCGAAGTCGACAGATGCTATGTTCAACCTGGGCAATTCGCTTCTGATGCAGCAAAAAGCAAAAGAAGCAATGGAACAATTTGAATCGGCTTCAAAGGTAGAAAAAGAAAAAGATAAACTAGCCCAGATTTATCACAATATGGGTGTTATCCTTCAGGCTTCTAAACAATATCCACAATGCATCGAGGCTTACAAGGAGTCTTTACGCAATAACCCGAAAGACAACGAAACACGTTACAATCTTGCTTTAGCACAGAAATTGCTGAAAGACCAACAACAAAACCAACAAAATCAAAATCAGAATAAAGACCAAAAACAGGATCAGAAAGACGAACAGAAAGAGCAAAACAAAGATCAGAAAAATCAAGATAAGAAAGATCAACAACAGAATCAAAATCAGCAACAGCAGCAGAATAAGGATGAAATGTCCAAAGAAAATGCTCAGCAATTGTTGAATGCGGTGATGCAAGATGAAAAGAATGTGCAGGATAAAGTGAAAAAACAAATGCAAATTCGAGGAAAGAAATTGGATAAAGACTGGTAATTGTTTAATTTTGACGACTAAAATAACTAAATAGAAAAATGAGGAAAGTAATTCTCTTATTCATATTAATAACTACGGTGCTGAGAGCATGGGCGGACGGGACTCCAACGCTGACAGCTGTAGCGCCTGATGTGGTAGTAAGCGGTGATCAATTCCGATTGACTTATACGGTAAACACACAGAAGGTGAGAGACTTCCGGGTCCCAAGTATAAAAGGGTTTGAAGTGTTGATGGGTCCAACAGCTTCTCGACAAAGCAGTACACAAATCATTAATGGTAATGTAACTTCAACCAGCTCAGTTACTTATACCTATATATTGATGGCCGATAAAGAAGGAACCTATACCATTCCGGCAGCAACAATTGTTGCCGATGGACATTCCCTCTCTTCCAATACGGTGACTATCAAAGTACTTCCACCTGATCAAGCAAATGGAGTTGGAGGAAATCAGGCTGGTAATCCATCTTCTTCCCGAAGCCAAGCTGCAAGTAGCAAGATAACCAATAAAGACTTATTCATTACTGCTTCAGCCAGTAAAACTACCGTCTACGAACAAGAGGCTATTCTGCTGACTTACAAAGTTTACACGTTAGTAGATTTAAGGGGACTCCGTGGAAGTATGCCCGACTTGAAAGGTTTCCATACGCAAGAAGTAGAGCTTCCGGGTAAAAAGGTCTTCACTTTAGAACACTATAACGGAAGAAACTATAATACTACTGTGTGGAGTCAATATATTCTATTTCCACAGCAATCAGGTAAATTAGAAATTCCCTCCATTACATTTGAGGGTACAGTCGCACAGCGAGTAGCTTCGGATGATCCATTCGATGCCTTCTTCAATGGTGGAAGTAACTATATAGAGATAAACAAAAACATCGTAACTCCCAAATTGGTTATCAATGTAAAAGACTTGCCAACCGGAAAGCCAGCCAATTTCTCAGGTGGAGTAGGTGAGTTCACAATCAGCTCTTCCATCAATACACAAGAACTGAAAACAAACGATGCCGTTACCATCAAGTTAATTATTTCAGGTGTAGGAAATCTGAAGTTGATTAACACACCCGAAGTCGATTTTCCAAAAGATTTCGAGGTTTATGATCCGAAGATTGATAATAAGTTCAATTTGACCCGTGAGGGATTATCCGGTAATAAAGTAATTGAATATCTGGCGATTCCCAGACATGCCGGAAACTTCACAATTCCTCCTGTAGAGTTTTCTTACTTTGATCTGAAGTCACAAACGTACAAAACACTGAAAACAGAGCCTTATACGCTGAAAGTAGAAAAAGGAGAAGGAAATGCTGATCAAGTAATCGCCGATTTCACAAATAAAGAAGATCTGAAAGTACTAGGCAAGGATGTGCGTTACATTAAAATGGGAGAAAGTAAACTAGCTAAGAAAGGTGATTTCTTTTTTGGTTCTGTTGCTTACTATCTATGGTATATTATTCCATTAGCTCTCTTCATTACATTTGTTATCATTTATCGCAAAAAAGCAATGGAAAATGCTAATGTTGCCAAAGTACGTACCAAAAAAGCAAACAAAGTGGCTACCAAACGAATGAAGAATGCAGGCAAATTGTTAGCAGAAAACAAGAAAGAAGCATTTTATGATGAAGTTCTGAAAGCGCTTTGGGGCTACATCAGTGATAAACTGAATATTCCGGTTTCTAAACTGTCAAAAGATAATATCGAGGAAGACTTAACCAAATATGGAGTTTCTCCCGAATGTATCAAAGAATTTATCGAAACACTAAATGAATGTGAATTTGCTCGTTATGCACCGGGTGACCAAAGCGAGGCAATGGATAAGGTATATTCTTCTGCCATAGAGGTCATCAGCAAGATGGAAAATAGTATAAAACACTAACTAATAGGAGATATAACAATGAGAAAAACATATTTCATTTTGATACTTTTGATGGGTTTCCTCAGTTTGAGTGCTCAGACAGACAGTACCCAAGTTACAGTTTCTACCCATGTTACAAAAGCAGAAGCCGATAGTGCCTATATCAATAATGATTTTACCAATGCTGCAGAGTTATATGAAAGTATTTTAAAGAATAAAGGAGAATCGGCAGATATCTATTATAATTTGGGAAACAGTTACTATAAAATGAATAATATAGCAAAAGCTGTGCTCAATTATGAAAGAGCTTTATTGCTGAATCCAGGTAATAATGATATTCGTTTCAACCTAGAATTGGCACGTAGTAAAACTGTCGATAAGGTAACTTTGCCTAGTGAAATGTTTTTTATTACATGGATTCAATCACTTATTAATTCAATGAGTGAAAAAGGATGGGCTCAAACAGGTATTGTTACCTTTATTTTGACTATTTTTATGTTAGCCTTATTTATTTTTGGCAAGCGGGTAGTATGGAAAAAAATAGGTTTCATTTCTGCCATATGTTTTTTTGCAATCTGTATATTCTCTAACATTTTTGCTTCTAAACAAAAGGCAGAACTGTTAAACCGAGACAGTGCCATTATCATAGCTCCCAGTGTTACGGTCAAAAGTACTCCCAATCAAAGTGGAACAGACCTTTTCATTCTTCACGAAGGAAGAAAAGTCATGATTAAAGACAACACAATGAAAGAGTGGAAAGAGATCAGATTGGAAGACGGCAACGTGGGATGGGTACCAACTAATGTAATAGAAATAATCTAAAAAACAATGGATATACAACAGTATATAGCACTCGACAAGGAACTTTTATTGAACCTGAATGGAAGCAATTCTCTTTTTTGGGACGGCTTCATGTGGGTAGCAACAAGTACGTATATATGGATTCCCACTGCTATTATACTGTTGTATATCATTATTAAAAATAATAAGATACAAGAAACTTTACTGACTATTGCAATGATTGCCCTTGTCATTACTTTAGCAGATCAAATTGCTTCAGGTGTTTGTAAACCCTATTTTCATCGTTTTCGCCCCACGCAAGACCCAGATATCATGTATATAGTAGACATAGTAAATGGATATAGGGGAGGTCGATTCGGTTTTATTTCAAGCCATGCTGCCAATACTTTCGCACTTACTGTATTTCTTTCGCTGTTATTCAAAAACAAATCACTCACTTTCATGCTCATTTTTTGGGCTACCCTCAACTCATATTCACGCATATATTTAGGTGTGCACTATCCCGGGGATATTCTATTCGGTACACTGGCTGGGTGTTTAATAGGATATCTGATGTATTTGTTATATAGCTTTATTCACAAACGCATCTTCCATCAACCTCGTTGTATTTCCAATAAATATACAGCTAGTGGTTATTTGATAAACGATATTAATCTACTATTTACAGTCCTATTATTGACGTATTTTATGATTATTCTTCTCGGGTTTATTACAGCTCATACATTAAACTTATAGGGAAATAGCATTTCATTTCTTCACTTTAAAAAAAGAAGGAAATACTTTGTTTTATATTATTTTTTGCTTAAGTTTATAGCGTGAATTAAATATCACTTGTATAACTAAAATTTAAGACACTATGAACAGAACGATAACATTCAACGAGCTGCGTAAAATCAAAGATTCATTACCCAGTGGAAGTATGCATAGAATAGCTGATGAACTTAATATGAGTGTAGAAACTGTGCGTAATTTTTTTGGAGGTCATAATTTCAAAACAGGAAAAAGTGTTGGTATCCACTTGGAACCAGGTCCGGATGGTGGTTTAGTAATGTTGGATGATACAACAGTTTTAGATAAAGCAATAGATATTTTAAGGGAAGTAGAAAAGGAGGAAATGCAAGAAGCATAAAATAGAAATCCCAGTTGAATGGCAACATTCAATTGGGATTTTTTGTTTTAAAGATGTATATATAGAAAACTCTAAAAAGGAACTGTTATGGAAGATAAATTAGTAACTCTAGCGATTCTCACTTATGCTAAGGCTCAGATTCTTAAGAATGTACTTGAAGCAGAGGGTATCGAAGCATATATTCACAACGTAAACTTAATTCAGCCTGTCATATCTTCCGGTGTGAGAGTAAGAATTAAGGAAAGTGATTTACCTCATGCTCTACAAATCATAGAAAGTTCTACATGGTTAGCCGAAGATATAGTAAAAGAACAAGAAGAGAGTAATAAAGAGAGAAATAAGCAAAAGAAAGTACTTATTCCTGTCGATTTCTCAGATTACTCATTAAAAGCCTGTCAATTTGGTTTCTCATTTGCTAAATCTATAAATGCAGAAGTTATTTTGCTACATGCTTATTTCAGTCCTATCTATGTTCCCACAATCCCTTATGGAACAGAAAATTTCAACTTTCAAATAGAAAGAGAAGACTCTATAAAGAGTATGATAGAAACAGTTCATAAAGAGCTGAATAAGTTGTCAGATACGATTAAAAAGAAAGTGGAAAACGGCGAGTTTCCCAATATAAAATATACATGTATTTTGCGTGATGGCATTCCTGAAGAAGAAATATTACGTTATGCCAAAGAGTATAAACCACAGATTATCATTATGGGTACACGGGGTAGAAGTCAAAAAGATATCGACCTAATAGGAAGTGTAACAGCAGAAGTTATTGAAAGAAGCAAAACTTTTGTATACGCAATACCAGAACATACTCCACTAAAGACTTTCAATGATATCAAAAAGGTAGCGTTTGTGACCAACTTTGATCAAAGAGATTTAATCGCTTTTGACACATTAATAACTGCCTTCAAATCTTTCTATTTTGCTATTTCATTTATCCACTTAAGCACAGAAAATGATGCCTGGAACGAAATTAAACTTGCAGGAATCAAAGATTATTTTCAAAAACAATACCCACAATTGGAATTAGATTACAATGTGATTAAAGAAGATAATATATTGAATAATCTAGATAAATATGTAAAAGAAGAAAATATAGATGTTATTTGTATCACAAACTACAAAAGAAATATCTTTGCTCGATTATTCAACCCAAGTATTGCCCGAAAAATGATATTCCATGCTAATACGCCTATATTAGTAATTAAATAGGATTGACCAAAATATATTTTCTTAGGATGGGTCTTAAGTATTAAATTAGTCCATCCTAGGAAAATATTCATTGAAAAAGGAG
>OHRH01000996.1_pt1 | contig 15599 bp, 8 predicted proteins | sample 1578391 | NCBI WGS metagenome assembly OHRH01 (sample SAMEA3879599, study PRJEB24766) | human gut metagenome | biome: human-associated habitat; feature: feces | place: USA | collected 1985/1987 | reverse complement strand
GCTTATAAACTTCAAATAATGAATTACCACTCAACCAGACTTTTCTGTCTTTATTAAAATCTTTTGCAAATTGAATAGAACTTCCGGGCTTCATCCAGACCTTGGTGCTATCCGGCAAAATATACATCATACTTTGTTGGGCTTCAATCCTTACCAACTCATTCATTTCCGCTTTATTATCACCTAAAATCATCCAAAGTCCACCTATCAACAATAGGATAGCTACTGAAGCGGCAGCCAAATATGGCCTTAGTTCTACAAGAACTTAGTAATACATCTCACATCTTTTTTATTTTTTTTCGCATTAATCAATTAACTACATTGCTAATTATCAGACAATTACAGTTTACGTTCAAAAAAACTTTCACTTTTTTACAAAGTCGATGTGGGGTTAGAAAGAGCTGGTGTGTATTTATAGTATATGAGCAACAATAGAGTTTAAAACCAACAAGGTAGAATAGAATGGATAAGGTCGAAAGGAAAAGATTAATCAAAAGTCTGCTGTCAGGTAGACTCTCCAAAAAGCAACGGAAAGCCTTTGCTGACTTGGAATCGGTAGATATAGAAATAAAAAAACAATGGAATGAATCTGGAAACAGAGCTGCTGATATGGCAATAAAAGAACAAATATGGAAAAAGGTAAAAACTAAATGTGAATACAGGAAAAATAACAGAGTTCTTGTAGAACCAAGGTGGTATTTTGCCGCTGCCTCAATTGCACTTTTATTGACAATAGGCGGATTCTGGTTAACGTTTAAAGGCGACAAGATAGCTAATGAGCTTATTAAAATTACAGCTCAGCAGAACCAGATGTACACTCTTCCGGATAGCAGCAAAGTATGGATGGAGCCCGGAAGTTCTATTCAATATACAAAATCTTTTAACAAAGAAAGAAAAGTCTGGTTGAGTGGTAATTCATTATTTGAAGTTTATAAGCATGAAGGAAGTACTTTCCAAGTATATATCGACAAGGCTTTTATTGAAGTAAAAGGAACTTGCTTCCATATCAAACAAACCGATGCCGAAAAGAACGAAATTACATTGTTTCGTGGAAAGATAGAATTTAATGTTGAATCCACCGGACAAAAAACAGTAATGAAGCCTTTACAAAGAGTGATATACAATCCGCGTAATGCTGAAATGAGAGTAGAACAGATTACTAATATAAAATGGGAAAACGGAAAATATAACTTCACGGATATTCCCTTGCAAGAGCTTATTAGTATCATCAATCAAATGTACAACTCCGACGTCACATTAGCAAAAGGTATCAATCATGAATCAGCATTTACCGGAAGCATTCGCTATGACGAACCATTGGAAGATGTAGTCAACAAAATTTGTTTCACATTAAACCTGAATAAAGAAGAACATGCAAATAAAATCATTATAAAAAAATAATAATTAAACTTATGTCTAATCTAAAATGCTAAAGCATGAGAAAAATTCAAATTTCTTACAAGCAACGATATCTGAAGTATATCGTATTGCTGTTGCTTTTTTACCCGCTCAACATCCTAGGAGCACAAGGAGTAATCTCAGTAAAAGGGCAAGCAATGACTATCAAACAAGCAATCCAGCTAATTGAAAAAAACAGTAATTACACATTTTTCTACAATGCTGCAGACTTGAAAAACACAACCAACAAAAATCTAAATTGTGAAGGGACTATTGAAGAAGTTTTAAAAGAAGTCTTCAAAGGTAGCGGAATCACCTACATGATCAAAGGTAACGAGATCATATTAAAGGTAAACAAAGAGGAAGCCACACAGCAACAACCCAAAAAGAAACGTACCGTTACGGGTACGGTGGTAGACGCTGAAAATGGCGATCCGGTTATCGGTGCTACTGTTGTAGTGAAAGGACAGAAGGACGGAGTAATTACCGATTTGGATGGTAATTTCACGATTGCTATCAGCGGCTCGAAAGCACAGCTGGAATTCAGTTACATCGGTTACAGAAAGAAAACGGTCGATGTAGGCGATCTTGGTGTCATCAACGTAAAGATGGAATCAGACAACCAACTGCTGAGTGAAGTTGTAGTAGTAGGTGCCGGTACACAGAAGAAAGTCAGTGTAACAGGGTCAATCACCAGTGTGAAAGGTCTGGAACTGAAAGCTCCAAGTTCTTCGCTTACCACCTCCTTTGCGGGAAAACTGGCAGGTGTTATTTCTATGACTTCGACCGGCGAACCGGGTGCCGCTTCCGAATTCTACATTCGCGGTGTGAGTACCTTTGGCGGACGAGCCACTCCTTTAATACTTTTGGATGATGTAGAAATTTCTACGGCAGACCTGAATAATATTCCGGCTGAAACGATCGAAAGTTTCTCTATTTTGAAAGATGCTTCTGCGACCGCTATCTACGGTGCCCGTGGTGCCAACGGCGTTATGCTCATCACTACCAAGACCGGTAAAGAAAACGAGAAAACCAGAATTAACGTCACGGTTGAGAACTCTTTCAATAAACCGATGAACTTCCCCGACTTTGTAAATGGTGCCACTTGGATGGAAATGTACAACGAAGCCCAATTGACACGTAATCCGGGAGCAACCCCAAAATATTCGCAACTTGACATCGACAACACACGTAACCAAGTTAATCCTTACATTTATCCGGATGTACAATGGAAAGACGTCATCTTCAAAAACATGAATATGAATCAGCGTGCCAATGTCAACATCTCAGGTGGTGGTTCAAAAGCATCTTATTATATGAGTTTGCAAGCCAATCACGATACAGGTTTGCTGGATACGAAGAAAGTATATTCGTATAATAATAATATAAACAATTGGGGATATAATTTCCAAAACAATATCTCTTACAAAATAACATCTACAACTAAAATCGATTTACACATGAACGCCCAGATTCGTAACAAGAAGGGACCGAACTACAGTACTTCCGATTTATTCGCTCAGATGTTGTATTGTAATCCTATTAACTTCCCTGTTACTTTCCCGGCGCAACCCGGAGACACACATATCCGTTTTGGTAATGCTATATGGACAGGATCTTCGGTACGTACCAACCCGTATGCTTATATGTTGAGTTCATTCAAGGAATATAATGAGAACACACTCAATACTTCCTTAAAAATCAACCAAAAACTTGACTTCGTAACTAAGGGGTTAAGCGTACAAGCAATGGTCAATTGGAAGAATTGGGCTTCATCTTCCTACAACCGGACGATCGAACCTTATTATTATGGTATTAAAGGAGGAAGTTATAACCCTTCAAATCCTACTGATTATGAAATTGAACGCCTGGGAACATCAGGAACTGACTATCTGAAAACGTCAGATATAAGCAAAGCTTCCGACCAGACTTTCTATCTGGACGCCCGCGTGAATTATGACCGCCAGTTCAACCTGCATCATGTAACAGGAATGTTGATGTATATGCAACGTGAATATCGTAGTAGCGTACTACCCGAACGCAATCAAGGATTCTCAGGACGTTTTACTTACGACTACGGTCAGCGCTATCTGGTAGAACTGAATTTCGGTTATAACGGAACAGAACGTCTGGCCAAGAAAGAACGTTTCGAATTCTTCCCCGCCGTATCTCTAGGCTGGGTAATCAGTAACGAAAAGTTCTTTGAACCGATGACCAAGTATATAGATAACCTGAAAATCAGAGGATCTTATGGTCTGGTAGGTAGTGACGAAACCGGACTTTCTGCCGGTGCACAACACTTCCTGTATATCGACCAAGTATCGCTCAATAACATAGGCTTCACTACCGGTGTAGATATGAACTATACCCTATATGGACCTTTAGTAACCAATTATGCAGTTGTTAATGGCGGTTGGGAACGCGTAAAGAAACTGGATATAGGTATCGACCTCGAATTATTCCGCCAGTTGACTATTACTGCCGATTATTTTAATGAGAAACGTTACAATATCCTGCTCCACCGCGAAGCATGGCCGGAATCTCTTGGATATTATACAGCTAAACCTTGGAGCAATAAAGGTAAAGTTGATAACTGGGGTATTGAACTAAGTGTAAACTGGAGAAAAGAATTCACAAAAGATTTATATGTAGATTTCCGTGGAAACTTCACATATACTGAAAACAAATATGTCAACCTGGATGAACCGGTTTATCCGTATGTATGGAAAACATCTACAGGCAAACCGTTAAGCCGCACAACCGGATATATCGCCCAAGGATTATTCAGCAGTCAGGAAGAAATCGATAATAGCCCGACACAGAATCTTGGTAGTACTGTTAAACCGGGAGACATAAAATACCGTGATGTAAACGGAGATGGTAAAATAGATGGCAGTGACCAAGTAATGATCTCTCCTTATGGAACTACCCCCCGCATCCAATATGGTTTGGGAATGAATGTAACCTATAAAAAATTCGATTTCGGTGTATTCTTCAATGGGTCGGCTAAACGCACTATCATGATTAGCGGTATTTCACCATTCGGCCAAAGTGACTATAATGTCATGCAATTCATTGCAGATGACTACTGGTCTGAGTCAAATCCCAATCCAAATGCTAAATATCCGCGCTTAGGATTGACTAGTTCACAAACAGCCAATAATACAGTAGCTAGTACTTACTGGATGCGTAACGGTAATTTCATCCGTTTCAAGACACTGGAACTGGGATATAAATTCAAATATGGACGCGTATACCTGAACGGTGACAATATAGCCGTATTCAGTCCGTTCAAGCTATGGGACCCGGAACTATCATGGAATGCTTATCCTTTGCAGCGTACATTCAACATCGGAGTACAACTTAATTTCTAATATATGAACCTAAATACGAGATAAATATGAGACTTATAGATAAAATAAAAAAGATGGGTAGTCTGTTAATACTCTCTACGTGCTGCCTGACATCTTGCAATTTCCTAGATGTAGTACCTCCCGAACAAGCAGGTCTGGGAGATGCCGTTAAAAAGCCGGAAAGTACACTTGGCTTCCTCTACTCATGCTATGCAGGAATCAAAGGTTCATCCAACCCAATTACTTATACCGGAATGGAAGCTGCATCTACTGATGAATTTGTATTCCCGGAATTATGGGGACACAGCGGACAGCGTGCCGGTTGGGGACTGCTGACTCCGGAATCTCCCGGAGACTGGAAATGGGGTAATATCTACCGCTATATCGGACAATGTTATCTGTTTCTGTCCCAATTACCAAATGCCCTCGATGTATCGGAAGTACAAAAAAGAGAATGGACTGCCGAAGCCAATTTCCTAATTGCTTACTATCATTTCCTGATATTAGAATACTATGGCCCGTGCCCTATCACTGATTCATACATTGATATGGATACACCGAACAATGAATATCACGGACGTTATCACTTTGATTACGTAACAAGCTGGATTTCCATGAAACTGGACGAAGCAGCTAAAGATCTTCCGGCCTCCCGTATCGGTTCGGAATGGGGACGTGCAACTTCCACTATTGCAAAAGCAGTAAAAGCACGCTTGTTGCTCTATGCAGCTTCTGACTTATGGAATGGGAAATTCCCTTATCCGGATTGGAAAAACAAGAATTTCGAAACACCGGGATATGGGAAAGAATTAGTCAGCCAGGTTTATGATCCCGATAAATGGGAACGCGCACTGACTGCTTGTAAAGACGCACTGGAATGGGCAGAAGGAGAAGGCGGATGCGGACTGATGACTACTAAAGAAAGTGCAATCCTTATGGGTAATCAAGGACTTAATCTAGGAGAGCTTGATGTTCCCGTAGACGGAGTTACCGAAGAATTCAAAAAACATGTTTATTTGATGCGTTATCTCGTAACTAGCCGTTACTCGGATGGTAACCGTGAAATGATATGGGGACTTGCAGATGACGGTGGTGTAGTAATGGCTTCTTTACCAGTACACGTGGTAAAAGTAGACGGAGGCCCTTGGAGAAGTGGATATAGCGGCTACTCTCCTTTATTAAACAGTGTAGAGCGATTCTATACCAAAGAAGGAGAATTACCTCGAATTGCTGCCAATAAAGGGACTTTCGCAGAAGAAGATTCATGGTATGAATCTGCAGGAAGAAGCAATGCGGATATTATCAAGTTAAATACCAACCGCGAACCACGATTCTATGCATGGCTTTCATTTGACGGAGACCAATACAGCCCACGAATTTCAGGCGGCAAACCTCTGGTACTCAATCTTAAGAAAGGCGAAGCACAAGGTTGGAACAGAACTGAATTCGCCCGTGATCACTGTGTCACAGGATACATGTCAAAGAAATTTATCCAGCCCGACCTGAACTGGGGTACAAACTGGAGTAACAACGAAAAAAGCTATCCACGTCCTCTCTTCCGCTTGGCAGAACTTTACCTAAGTGTAGCCGAATGTTTGGCTGCTTTAGACAGACCCAAAGAAGCACTTACGTATCTGAACGTAGTTCGTGAACGTGCCGGTATACCGGACGTAACAGAAGAAATGCTGAATGATATGCCGGCCATGGATTGGATACGCAACGAACGTTTTGTAGAACTATGGGGAGAAGGTCTACGCTATTACGACGCACGACGTTGGATGATTGCCCCTGAAGTTTTTGCAGCTGGCGTACGTAAAGGGTTGAATATGGAACAAGTAGAAGAACCTACTTTCGAAGAGTTAAATCAACCTGTTATTGTAAATCAAGATTACAAATGGGAAAACCGTATGTATCTGGCACCTATATTTGCTAACGAAACATACAAGAATCCACAAATGGTTCAAGCACCCGAATATTAATCTTTAAACTGTTTACAAATTATGAAACAAATATTATACTCACTTCTTTTCTTGGGTTCACTCGCCACATTTACCGGATGTGAAGAAGCTGACTACCAAGAACTGATACCCCAAGAGTACAACAAGATTCTTTATTTAAAGAATAGCGGACAGAACGATCTGGTACTCTTCAACGATGGACAACAAGTAAAATATTCTATTACTGTAGTCAAATCCGGAAGCGATCCTTCCGCTACGGCCCAAGTCAGACTAAGCACATTATCTCAGACCGAAATTGATAATGAATCACGTTACAAAGGCAACAACTATGTTGTATTGAACAGTGATTGTTATACTTTCCGGAATAAGGATATTAGTTTCGAATCCTCAGATACCTATAAAATAGAAGAGTTTACATTAAATCCGGAAAAAATAACAGAACAGGTGGAAGCGGAAGCTAATGCCAACAGCATCTTTATTTTGCCTATCCGCTTAACCAGTAAAACTGATTCTGTCAATTTTGAGCAAAGAGACTTAATTCTTAAACCTCAAGTGAAACAGCTAGGTATCAAATTTGAGAAATCATCCACAATGATAGACCTGGGAATTAATAAGGAAGAAGAAATTATTGCTGAAATCAAAGTCTCCATGACATCCGGAGTCATCAACCAGTGGAATTTTACGGCCGGTATAACAGCCAGCACTGACCAAACAGAAATAGATGCATACAATACGGCCCAAGGAACAGATTACAAAGCAGTTCCGGAAGGAGCGTTTTATCAACTGGAAGATTTGATATTCAGTTCCGGAATTAGTGAAAGCGTCGGGGTTTTAGTAGTAGACCGTTCTAAATTGACTAAAGGGGCGACTTATTTAATTCCACTACAACTTGAACAAAGTGAAGATCTTGAAACTATTACCTCGGACACTAAAAAACATTATGTAATCTTGAAGTATATGTTCGATATGGTGGATGATAAGATTGACTTGACAGATAAAATTACTGATCCGTTGAGCTGTGGAGCTAATTCACTAAGTTTTCTTTACGATGACGATACCAGTACAGCTTATGAAACCAAATATCAATCAGCAAGCGGAAATGCTCAGTATGGACAACCTATTGACATTAATTTAGGTAAAGAAATGAGAGCTATCATGTTTGAGTATATTACAAAAGGTTGGAATAACTCAGGACCTAAAGTAATTAAGTTATTTACTAGTAATGACGGAACAAACTGGAATGAGTTTGTCGAAATAAACGAAGGATTACCAACAGCAAGTGAAGGAGGAAAAACATATACCTCAAAAGTATTTACGTCGCCTAATCCTTTCAGCTATCTAAGATTGACAGTAATGGAGTCTTATTTAGGAAATTGCATAGGAGAATTCCAGCCAGGTAGTACTTCATGGTATGCATGTTGGGGAATGGCCGAACTCAAATTATGGGGAATGTAATCACTAAAGTTAATACATAGGAAACGCTCTTATTATTTATAGAGCGGTTTCCTATACAAATCCAATAACTTATGAAATATATACATTTATATTTAACATACTTCTTATGTCTAATAACATCCTTAATATATACCGGATGTAAGGACGATGAGAGTGAACTGATTCCAAATACATTTGAAATCAGCAGTAGTGACCTGAACAAAGAGATTGACTTTAGAAGCACTACAATGTCAATCCCGGTAAAAACAAATCTGCGAACCAGCCAATGGAGTGTCAATTCCGACGAAAAATGGGCTACAGCTTTCCAACAGGATGATAAAATAATGCTTTCTATCCTTGATAATCAAGGAAAAACAAAACGTTATGCCAAATTAGCTGTTAAATCTGAGTTGGGCAATTATACCATTAATTTAACCCAATATGGAGTTAATGATGTTGATTTCAGAAACGACACTCAAATAGCCATAGTAAGTGGAAATGCTATCTCACAAGGAGATAACTGGAGCATCGAAAAGACATTCGATGGAATCAAAGGTTCACAGACACAAGGTGATGGATATCATTATCATTCTCCTTGGGATAATACGACTCATCCATTGCCTATAGATCTAGAATATACACTTCAAGGAGATAAACAAGTCGATTATTTTATCTATTATCCTAGAAACGGAAACGGAAACTTCGGAGCAGTCGATGTTTACGTTCAAACAACGGATAACCCGAATTATGTTCTTGCAGGTACTTATGATTTCGGACAGCAGGGCGGGTTTGACGGCAAGACCGGAATACTAACTAAAACGGTCAAAGCCACTAAAGTTAAAATCACCGTTAAGACGGGTTTAGGAGGCTTCGCCAGTTGTGGAGAAATGGAGTTTTTTGAAAAAGCAAACTACAGAGATTTGAATGATCCACTCCTGACTGTCTTTACAGATCTTACTTGTAGTTCCTTGAAAGAAGGAGTTACCGACGAAGAAATCGATGCATTGGAAAGTGAAACTTTCAGACGTGTGGCCCATGCCTTAAAAGATAACACTTATGACGAATGGGAGAAAGATTTCCGTATACGCGAATATAAAGCATATAGCAATATCGACTACTGGGCAACAAGACTACAAACAAAGAAATACAGTAATCTAGACAATCCGACCGGAATCTACGTCAACAAAGATGAAGAAATCATAGTATTAGTAGGTAATATCCCGGAAGGACAAAAAGTATCATTACAATGTATTTGGGAGGAGAATGTCTATACAAGCGGTAGCTCCACTGACTACTACAAGCAAACACAAGCAACCGGAACGACCTACTCTTTGGAAGAAGGGGTTAACTTATTAAAAATGCAAGGTCCCGGTCAATTGTTCGTTATGTACAATGTGGATGGAGAACAGTTACTTAACAACCCTGCTCCTATCAAAATACATATTCCTCTAGGACACGGTGTAGTTAATGGTTTCTTCGATTTGGAAGAACACAAGACAGATGCTAAATATGCAGAATTAATCAGTAAAGCCACCCACAAATATTTCTGTGTACGTGGAGAACGAATGATGTTCTATTTCCATCGTCTGAAAATGTTGGATGCTGCTCCGACTGAAATTTTATCCGCTATTCATCTTTGGGATGACATTGTCGGTTGGGAACAATCGTTAATGGGAATCTCTCAATACAGACAGGACGGAAAAATCAATAACCACATGTTTGCCATTTCTCCTGAAGGTTCGTATATGTGGGCATCTGATTATCGCATGGGATTCGTATATACGTATCTGAAAAATATTCTTTTACGTGAAAATGTAATGGCAGCAGAAGATAATGCTTGGGGACCTGCCCACGAAATGGGACACGTACATCAAGCAGCTATTAACTGGCCGTCGTCCACCGAATCATCCAACAATCTGTTCTCTAATTACGTAATTCGCAGATTAGGAAAATATAAGTCACGCGGACGAGGCTTGACATCTTTAGCCAATGCAATTTATAGAGATAAGCAGGTATGGTGGAATATGGGTACTTCTACTCACCAGAATGAAGATACAGAGATTCACATGCGTATGAATTGGCAGCTATGGATCTATTATGACTTATGTAAAGGTAACGAACAGGAAGCTAAATTCTGGCCTAAAGTATTCGATATCATGCGTACAACATATAAAGATGTGCCAGAAAGCGATCCGGGAGCAAGACAATTGGCTTTCGTCAAAGCTGTATGCGAAGCTGCCCAGGAAGACCTTACGGATTTCTTCGAAACATGGGGATTCTTCAAAACTGTAGATAATGTAAAAGTAGAACAATACGGTACATGGACTTATACAGTGACTGACAAGATGATAGCAGATACTAAAGCATGGATTAAAACTCAGAATTATCCGAAGGCCGCTCCAATACAATATATTGAAGATCGTAAAATTTCAGATTTTACATCCGGCGACTACCGATATAAAGAGGTTGGAGACTTAGGATATTATACCCAGTTCCAGAACAATGAAAAGATTACTAAAATTCCAACCTATACAATGGTGGCATCTGTGACAGGAAGTGAAATCACAATTAAGAATGGAGAACAAGCCGTAGCCTTCGAAGTAAGAAAGCAATCAACAGACGGTACTATGGGCGAAGTTGTTTATTTCTCTAACTTCTTAAAATTCAGTGTACCGAGAAATATTCCTTTAATCCGTACAGGCATTTATGCCGTGCAGGCTGATGGAGAACGTATTCTTGTGAATAAAGAATAAGTTGCATTTCACGATAATTATTTATAAAAATGGCAGGTAATATATGCCTGCCATTTTTATTACCTTTATAACGCACAATCTATATCAATAACACAATCAGACTTATATGAAAACATTCCACAAGTTTACCCTCCTGTTTCTATTTCTCTCTATTTTCAATGCAACACTTTCTTGCAGTTCCAACGACAAAACACTGCCTCAGCCTATACCTGACATCGAGGAAGAAGAGGAAGAGACAAAAGATGTAGTACTTCCCGAAGATATTCAGATTATACCGTACGGAGGAAAAGCCAGCGAATACCAGCCCGGATCTGACATTGACAAATCATACGATGGCAAATTTACTCAAGGAATCAGCTTCGAGTCACATTATCACAGTTCATGGAGTAATACATCCTTCCCTGTCACTTTGGAATATTTCTTCAAAGGAGATACGGAAATCAATTACTTTATTTATTATACCCGATCAGGGAATGGTAATTTTGGTGAGGTTGAAGTTTACACCTCTACCGATTCCGATAGAAAAAGATATACGCTTCAAGGAACTTATGACTTCAAAATGAAAGATACTCCGAGCAGAATCGTATTCAAGAAAGGGATGAAAGCCACAGGCGTTAAGTTTGTTGTCAAAAGCGGACTTGGTAACTTTGTCAGTTGTGACGAAATGCACTTCTTTAAAAAGAATGAGGATAACACTTTGGCAACTAAGTTATTGACCGTATTCAAAGATATTACTTGTAGCGAACTGAAAGCTGATGTCACCAATGAAGAAATCAACAAATTGCCAAGCAAATATTTCGTCCACATAGCCGAAGCGTTAAAAAACAACGCTTATGATGAATGGGAGAAAGAATTTCGTATCCGCAAATACAACGCTTATAGTGATATCAACGAGTGGGCGGAAAAGTTAATGACCAAACATTACAGTAGCTTGGATAACCTGACCGGTATTGCTGTGGAAAAAAACGACGAAATTATCGTCCTTGTTGGCGATACCTATGGACGCGAAGTTTCAATACAATGTATAGGAGAAGAAAGAACGAACTTTTGGGAACCGCAGGAATATGTACAGACCGCCGCTTCGGGAGACGTTTACTATCTGGAACCGGGTATTAACAAAATCAAAATACGCAATAGGGGCCAGTTATTCGTCATGTACAACTGTGACCTGACCAGCCATCCGAAACCTATAAAAATCCATATTCCATTAGGAAGCGGAACGGTCAGCGGTTTCTTTGACTTGAAAGAACACAAAACAAATGCCAAATATGCCGAATTGTTATCAAAAGCCACCGACAAGTATTTCGGAGTACGTGGTGATAAGATTATCTTTTATTTCCACCGGGATAAACTGCGTGAGTTTGTGAAAGATGAAATATTGTCCGCTATTAACCTATGGGACAACATCATCGGTTGGGAGCAGGAATTAATGGGTATTGAAGATGTGCGCCCTACTCAGGTTAATAACCACTTGTTTGCAATTTCACCTGAAGGTGCATATATGTGGGCTTCCGACTACCGTATTGCATTCGTTTATACCTATCTGGAAAATATATTACTATACGACAAGGTGATGAGTGCCAAAGATAACGCCTGGGGACCCGCACATGAAATCGGACACATTCACCAACTGGCAATCGACTGGCCTAGTTCTACTGAGTCGTCCAATAATCTGTTCTCGAATTTCATACTGTATAAACTTGGAAAATATTGTTCACGCGGCACAGAGCTTAATCTTCCTAAAGCGGCCGATAACCGAACGACTAACTCCGAAGGAAATATTACAGGAATGACACTTTCGGAAGCCCATTGCGTACTCAACCGACCTTGGTGTAACTTTGGCAGCAATTATCAGGGAGAAAATACAGAACTGCATATGCGTATGAACTGGCAACTATGGAATTACTATCATCGTTGCGGACACAAAACGGATTTCTGGCAAAGACTGTTCAAACTCATGCGGGAGAACCGGACATCCTCCAATAATCCGGGAGTTAAACAACTTCTGTTTGCTCGAATGGCAAGTGAAGCCGCACAAGAAGATCTGACCGAGTTTTTTGAAATGTGGGGATTCTTTGTAACCGTAGATACACAGATCGATCAATATGGCAGCTATCAGTATACTGTAACGAAGGAAATGATTGAAAATACAAAGAAAGCTATGGCTAAATATCCGAAAAAAGCCAAACCTTTCTATTATCTGGAAGACCGGAAGAAAGGAGATATAGGATTGGATACTACTCCACCGGATGTTGGTCATTATACCCAGTTTCAAAGGATAAGACCTATAACAAAGGATATAAAAGGAAATATCAACGGACGGGAAGTGAGCATTACAAACGGAGATGAAGCTGTAGCTTTCGAACTCAGGGAAAAAGACGCTAATGGAAAGTTACTCTATTTTTCTACCTTTATCAAATTCGAAGTTCCCTTGACGGTATCATTGACGTACGCCAAATTATACGCCGTACAAGCCGATGGAAAACGTATTCTACTGGAAGAATGACTTTGCTTCACATAGACAGCCGATAAGAAGGCAAAAAGTTAAGCAATACTAAAAAGTGGTTCCTATTCTAGGAGAATGTTCCCATAGTGTGTCTTATATTTGAGTTGGTTTGAAATAGTAATAGTAAACTTAAACATTAAGAAATGCTAAAAAAAACATTAGTTCATAGGGGAACACCCCTTACGAGGTGTATTTACTTCGTACACACGGAAATATGACCGTCACAACATAAACGCATTAAGACAATGACAAATCTGAAAGAAAAAGTAAGACCTGTTTTCTACCCAAATAAGGGTAAAAAAACAAAATTATCTGTTATAATTATATGGAATTGACTAATAAATTACTATTTTTGACCGCAAAATGAAAAACGACAAATAACCCCCTATTAAAAACATAAAAAATATGATGAAAAAGCTATTCACAGTCGCAGCTATTGGACTAACCTTGTTAACCTGCCATACAAGCTGCACACAACAACAGAAGGCTCAGGAAGCCTTCGCTCCTATCAAAGTAGAAACTCCTGCCCGCCCTGCCGGACAAGAAGACGTAATCCAACTTGTTGCTCCCAAAATTGATACCGTACGTGTCGGTTTTATCGGATTGGGAATGCGTGGTCCTGGTGCCGTATCGCGGTGGACACATATTCCGGGAACCAAGATTGTAGCCTTGTGCGACCTTTCTCCCGAACGTGTAGAGAAATCACAGGAAATCCTGAAGAATGCCGGAATGCCGGAAGCTACTTCTTACAGTGGTTCGGAAGACGCATGGAAGAAACTATGCGAACAGGAAGATATCGACCTTGTATATATAGCAACTGATTGGAAGCACCATGCAGAAATGGGCGTGTATGCAATGGAACATGGCAAACATGTAGCTATCGAAGTACCTGCTGCCATGACATTGGACGAAATCTGGCAGTTAATCAACACTTCAGAAAAGACCCGCAAGCACTGTATGCAGTTGGAAAACTGTGTATATGACTTCTTCGAGTTGACTTCTCTGAATATGGCACAGCAAGGTGTCTTTGGAGACGTACTACACGTAGAGGGTTCATACATTCACAATTTGGAAGACTTCTGGCCTTCATACTGGAATAACTGGCGTATGGATTACAATCAGAAACATCGTGGTGATGTATATGCAACTCACGGTATGGGTCCTGCTTGCCAAGTACTTAACATCCACCGTGGTGACCGTATGAAAACTTTAGTATCAATGGATACGAAAGCTGTCAATGGTCCGGCTTATATTAAAAAGCAAACAGGAGAAGAAGTGAAGGATTTCCAGAACGGTGACCAGACTTCAACTTTGATTCGCACAGAAAATGGTAAGACTATGTTGATCCAACATAATGTAATGACTCCGCGTCCTTACAGTCGTATGTATCAGATTGTAGGAGCAGACGGTTACGCAAGCAAATATCCGATTGAAGAATATTGCCTGAGACCTTCACAAGTTGATTCAAACGATGTTCCTAATCATGAAAACCTGAACGCACACGGTTCTGTACCTGCTGACGTTAAAAAAGCCCTAATGGATAAATACAAACATCCTATCCACAAAGAACTGGAAGAAACAGCTAAGAAGGTAGGCGGCCACGGTGGTATGGACTTTATCATGGATTATCGTCTGGCATACTGCTTACAGAATGGTCTGCCTTTAGACATGGACGTTTACGACTTGGCAGAATGGTGCTGCATGGCTGAACTGACCCGCCTCTCTATTGAAAACAATTCAGCTCCGGTTGAAATTCCCGACTTTACTCGTGGAGGATGGAATAAAGTACAAGGCTACCACCACGCTTTCGTAAAATAAAAATAGTATTTTTGCAGACACGAACATAAATTAATCCGGCTTCTCCCCCCAAAGCCGGATTATTCATTGGTTCGTGTTTCAACATTTTATAGATTATCATAATCACGTTTATGAAAACAGCTATTCCAAAGCCTTCTAAGCAAAGCATTATCCGTGAAGCCAGAGATTATGTAATGATTGCCATCGGCATGATTTTGTATGGTATCGGTTGGACCGTTTTTCTGTTGCCTAACGATATCACCACCGGGGGAGTACCGGGTATTGCTTCCATTGTATATTGGGCGACCGGCTTTCCGGTGCAATATACGTATTTCACTATCAACTTCTTCCTGCTGCTGTTAGCTCTTAAATTACTGGGATTGAAGTTTTGTATCAAAAC
>OHRH01000988.1_pt1 | contig 15716 bp, 13 predicted proteins | sample 1578391 | NCBI WGS metagenome assembly OHRH01 (sample SAMEA3879599, study PRJEB24766) | human gut metagenome | biome: human-associated habitat; feature: feces | place: USA | collected 1985/1987 | reverse complement strand
AATGTGACTATGAATGAGCCGCATTTTATGGGACATTTTCCGGGAAATCCGGTGATGCCGGGAGTGCTTATTATTGAGGCTTTGGCGCAGACCGGTGCAGTTGCCATTCTTTGTCAGGATGAGTGGAAGGGCAAGACTGCATATTTTGCAGGCATCAATAATGCCAAGTTCAAGCAGAAGGTGGTTCCGGGAGATACGCTGGAGCTGACCACTGAGATTATAAAGGTTAAGGGTCCTATCGGTGTGGGCAAGGCTGTTGCCAGGGTAAACGGCAAGGTTGCCTGTATGGCGGAGCTTACATTTGCAATAGGTTAATTGCATAAGGAGACATGATGAAGTTATTCAAGAAGAAAGATAAAAATATAGAGGCTGAAGAAAATTTAGCAAAGAACGCTGAGAGCGCAAAAACAGCTGCAGATGGCAAAAATGCCGGTGCAGCACAGGAAACAAAAGAGGATGTCCCTGAGACAATCGTTTGTCCAAAGTGTGGCAAGACTGTGCTCAAATCAGTTGTAAAACAGCACAAATACGTCTGCTATGAGTGTAATTATTATTTCCGTGTGCGTGCTAAAAACAGAATCAGAATGGTTTCCGACAAGGAAGCATTTGAGCCATGGTTTACAGAGCTTACAACAGGAAATCCTCTCAATTTCCCTGAGTATGAGGAGAAAATTGCAAAGACTCAGGAGAAAACAGGACTTTCTGAGGGCATTGTTATCGGTAAGACAAAGATTTACGGCGAGGAGACAGTGCTTGGTGTAATTGATTCAAGATTTATGATGGGAAGCATGGGTCATGTGGTTGGTGAGAAAATCACAAGCGCATTTGAGCGTGCCACAGAGGAAAGACTTCCGGTTATATTATTCTGCTGTTCAGGCGGTGCCAGAATGCAGGAGGGTATCATTTCGCTGATGCAGATGGCAAAGACCTCAGCCGCAGCAAAGCGTCATTCAGAGGCAGGACTTTTATATGTGCCTGTACTCACAGATCCTACAACAGGTGGTGTGACAGCCAGCTTTGCAATGCTTGGAGACATCATTCTTGCAGAGCCAAAGGCACTTATCGGCTTTGCAGGTCCTCGTGTTATCGAGCAGACCATCGGACAGAAGCTGCCTGAGGGCTTCCAGAGGGCAGAGTTCCAGCTTGAGCACGGCTTTGTGGATATGATAGTTGAGCGTGAGGATTTAAAGAAGACTCTTTACAAGATTTTACGTGCTCACAGACCTACCACTGGCTATGCCAATTTTGATCCGCTTCACTCAGACGACAATTACGAGCCGACAGAGCTTATGAAGGAGCGCGAGGCAAAGGCTAAGCCATTTAAGGTATGGGACAAGGTCAGCGCCGCAAGACAGATTAAGAGACTTGCATCGGTTGACTATATGGACTATATCTTTGATGAGTTTATGGAGCTGCACGGAGACAGATATTTCCGCGATGACCCGGCTATCGTAGGTGGAATCGCATATTTAGACGGCCAGCCGGTCACAGTTATCGGTGTTCACAAGGGAAAAGACCTTGAGGACTGTGCAAAGAGAAACTATGGTATGCCATCACCTGAGGGCTACCGCAAGGCACTGCGCCTTATGAAGCAGGCAGAGAAATTCAACCGTCCGATCATAACCTTTGTCAATACATCAGGAGCTTATCCGGGAATGGAAGCAGAGGAAAACGGACAGGGTGAGGCAATCGCAAGAAACCTTTATGAGATGAGCGGCATCAAGGTGCCAATCCTTTGTCTCATGATAGGAGAAGGCGGAAGCGGCGGAGCTTTAGCTCTTTCTGTAGGAAATGAAGTGTGGATGATGGAAAATGCCACATACTCAATCCTCTCGCCAGAAGGCTTTGCATCTATCCTCTGGAAGGACGGAAAGCGTGCAAAGGAGGCCGCAGAGGTAATGAAGATTACAGCACACGACTTAAAGGAGCTTGATGTCGTGGATGATATAATACCTGAGTTTGGCGGAGCCGACGAGGATGCCCTTTCATCAATCGGAAACTACATGAAGGGCAACATGAAGAAATTCTTGGAAAAAGAAAGCAAATTGACAAAGGACCAGCTCTTGGAGGAAAGATACAAGCGTTTCCGCAAGTTCTAGTCTCGGAAAGGAAATTCTATGAAGATAGTTGGAACAGGAAGCTGCCTGCCACAGAGAGTGGTCTCAAACGATGACCTGGCAGCCATAATGGACACATCTGACGAGTGGATCAGCTCGCGTACAGGAATAAGAAACAGACACATTGCAACGACTGAGACAACAACCTCACTTGCCTGTGATGCAGTAAAAAGTGCGCTGCAGGATGCGGGGATTGACGGAAGTGAGATAGACTTGATAATAGCGGCAAGCGTATCCACAGACAAAATCGTTCCATCGCTTGCATGTCAGATTCAGGCTGAGATAGGTGCAGGCAGTGCAGTGGCATTTGACATAAATGCCGCATGCTCAGGCTTTTTATTCGGGCTTGCCACAGCAGATGCGTATTTTAAGACCGGCAGATTTCACAAGGCAGTCGTAGTGGGAGCAGAGGTTCTTTCAAAAATAATGGACTGGACTGGAGAGACCGCAGTACCTGTATTTTATTCGGAGACGGAGCAGGAGCAGCCGTTGTGACAGACGAGGGCGATGCTTTTAAGGGCTTTGTACAGGGGTCGGACGGAAAAGGTGGTGAGGCGCTTGACGGAGACAACCGTCCAGTAGTCAATCCGTTTACCGACAATGGAAAGCAGTCTGCACTCGGTGGCTATGTCACCATGGACGGTCCTGCTGTATACAAGTTTGCGGTAAAGACAGTGCCAAAGGCTATAAATGAGCTGCTTGATGAAATCGGCTGGAGCGCAGATGATGTGGATGTTTATGTGCTGCATCAGGCCAATATCCGTATTATTGAGTCGGTTGCCAAGAGGCTTAAGCAGCCTATGGACAAATTTCCGACCAATTTACAGCAGTGTGGAAATATTTCTGCGGCAAGTGTGCCGATTTTGCTTGATAAAGTCCGCAAAGATGGTATGATAAAGCATGAGGAAAAAATAATTTTATCAGGCTTTGGAGCAGGACTTACATGGGGAGCCTGCGCCATAGAGTGGCAATAGAAAGAGGTATTTATGACGGCAGATGAAACTTTAAATGAATTATTGGTGTGTCTGTTCAAGGATTTGACAGAGATAGAGGGCAGATGTCTGATAACAGACGAATTTTCTGATATTTCTATCAACGATATGCATATAATAGAGGCAATAGGAGTCGATGAGCCAAAGCGCTCCGGCACCGTAGCCAAGCTTATGTCTATCACTCTGGGCACACTGACAAAGGCAATAGATGGTCTCACCCGCAAGGGATACGTGAACCGTATCCGCAGTGAGGAGGATAAGCGTGTGGTAAAGCTCTCACTCACCGACAAGGGAAAGAGTGCATACTATCATCATGAGCAGTTTCACCGTCATATGATAGAGCATATAAAGGACGATCTTTCGGATGACGAAATGAAAGTTCTTATAACTTCACTTGCAAAACTCTCGGATTATTTCAAGGTGGTATATTCCGATGATGAGGAGAATCAGTACCAAAACTGGGATAATATAAATGAAGATAATAAATAAAATGAATTTTTTTTATATAAAACTTTCAAAAATTACTTGATTATAGCAATAGATTTATATAAAATAAACTTGTTGATGTGAAAAATAATTTTGTAAAGGAGATATAAAAATGAGCTATGTTGATGAAGTACTCGAAGTAGTAAAGAAGAAAAACGCAGATCAGCCTGAGTTCTTACAGGCAGTAACAGAGGTTCTTGATTCTTTAAGACCTGTGATCGATGCAAATGAGGAATTATACAGAAAGAATGCGATTCTTGAGAGAATCACAGAGCCTGATCGTCAGATCATGTTCCGTGTTCCTTGGGTAGATGACAACGGACAGGTTCAGGTAAACAGAGGTTTCCGTGTACAGTTCAATAATTCCATTGGACCATACAAGGGAGGTTTAAGACTTCATCCTTCTGTAAACCTGGGTATTATCAAGTTCTTAGGTTTCGAGCAGGTATTTAAGAATTCTCTTACAACACTTCCAATCGGTGGTGGTAAAGGTGGTTCTGATTTCGATCCTAAGGGTAAATCTGACAGAGAGATCATGGCATTCTGCCAGAGCTTCATGACAGAACTTTGCAAATATATCGGAGCAGACGTTGACGTACCGGCCGGAGATATCGGAACAGGTGCAAGAGAGATCGGCTTCTTATTTGGACAGTATAAGAGAATTCGTGGATCATACGAAGGTGTGCTGACTGGTAAGGGTCTTACCTATGGTGGATCTCTTGCACGTACACAGGCTACCGGATATGGTCTGTTATATCTTACTAACGCATTATGGAAAGATCATGGTATGAGCCTTGAGGGAAAGACAGCAGCAGTTTCCGGATCTGGTAACGTTGCTATCTACGCAATCGAGAAGGCACAGGAGTTAGGTGTTAAGGTTGTAACATGTTCTGATTCTACAGGATGGATTTATGATCCAAACGGAATTGATGTTGCTCTTCTTAAGGAAGTTAAGGAAGTTAAGCGTGCCCGTCTTACTGAGTATGCAGCTGCTAAGTCAACTGCTGAGTATCATGCAAAGCAGAACGGTGAGCACGGTGTATGGCAGTACAAGGTAGATCTTGCTCTTCCATGTGCGACTCAGAATGAGTTAGACATTGAGGATGCCAAGATGCTCGTTGCTAACGGTGTTACATCTGTAACAGAGGGTGCTAACATGCCTACAACTCTCGAAGCTACAGAGTATCTGCAGGAGAATGGTGTTATCTTTGCACCTGGTAAAGCAGCAAACGCCGGTGGTGTTGCAACATCTGCACTTGAGATGTCTCAGAACAGCGAGCGTCTGAGCTGGACATTCGAAGAAGTAGATGCTAAACTTAAAAACATCATGGTTAATATCTGCCACAACATGGTTGATGCAGCTGAGAGATACGGATTCAAGGGCAACTACGTTGTAGGTGCTAACATTGCCGGATTTGAGAAGGTTGTAGATGCTATGACAGCTCAGGGAATCGTTTAGGATTTAAGAAAATAGATTGAGATTTTCATTGATCGATTGATAGAATAGAAAGGATACCTTATGGATAGAATGTCTGTAAGGTATTCTTTTTATATATTAGGAAAGTGCTTTCCTAATATGCAAAAAAACGCTCCGCGATCTTTTAGTGTTAAAATCCTGAAAATATTTCCTAAAAAGAAAATAAAGTTTATTGACATTATCAGGAAAAATGAGTATAGTTTATTTTAGTAAAAGGGAGTAACTGGCGCTTTGAGTAGCGTTTGCGAGCCGTCAATACGATGGAAGAAGTCTATCCGGATCGTGATGAAATAGTGAGACTTTTATTGCATGTAAGAAGCGGTGCAATAATTGTCTCTTTTTTTATTCGCACTGCAGATTAATCAGGATTATGGGTCACAAAAGAAGAGTGAACAGTAACCAATAACCAGTTAGGAGGAATGGCAGTGAAAGCATATTATCAATTATCGGGAGAAGAAGTTTTAAGAGAAGTGAATGGCTCGGAAGAACCATTAACAAAAGAACAGATCAGTGAAAATCAAAGGAAATACGGCCCGAATGAACTGACTGAAGGAAAAAAGAAGACAACATTTCAGATTTTTTTGGAGCAATATAAGGATTTTCTGGTGATCATCCTTATTATAGCAGCGATCGCATCAGGATTTATGGGAGATATTGAGAGCGCAGCTGTTATTGTTATCGTGATCACAATGAATGCAATTCTGGGAACTGTGCAGACAGTAAAGGCAGAGTCATCTCTGGCAAGTCTGAAGAAATTATCCGGTCCGGAAGCAAAAGTTCTTCGTGATGGAGTGGTTGTCCCGATTCCGTCTTCAGAAGTTACTGTTGGAGACATTATTATGTTAGAGGCGGGAGACTATATTCCTGCAGATGGACGTATTCTGGAATGTGCGAGCATGAAGGTTGACGAAAGTGCATTGACGGGAGAGAGTCTTGGTGTCGAGAAGACGACAGATGTGATTGAAGAGGACGAAGTTCCTCTTGGAGACCGTATTAATATGGTATATTCCGGAAGCTTTCTCACGTATGGAAGAGGTTCTTTTGTAGTTACAGAGATTGGAATGAATACAGAAGTTGGTAAAATTGCAAGTCTTCTGAAGACGACATCTGAGAAGAAGACTCCATTGCAGGTGAACCTGGATCAGTTTGGACAGAAATTATCCATTTTAATTCTTGTATTCTGTGCGATTTTGTTTGGAATCAGTGTTTTCCGTGGTGAGAATATTGGAAATGCATTTCTTTTTGCAGTTGCTCTTGCCGTTGCAGCAATTCCAGAGGCGTTAAGTTCAATCGTTACGATTGTTCTTTCTTTTGGAACGCAGAAAATGGCGAAAGAACATGCAATTGTTCGAAAACTACAGGCAGTAGAAGGACTGGGAAGTGTATCCATTATCTGTTCAGATAAAACAGGAACCCTGACACAGAATAAGATGACAGTAGAGCATTATTATGTAGATGGCCAGAGCATTTCCGCAGACAAGATCGATCTCCGGGATCCGTCTCAGAGCAGACTCCTTATCAGCAGTATTCTTTGTAATGACTCTACGAATATTGATGGTGTAGAGATCGGAGACCCGACAGAGACAGCACTGATTAATTTAGGAAGCAGTCTTGGTCTTGACCCGGAAGAAGTCAGAGTAAAGTATCCAAGAGAAAGTGAGAATCCATTCGATAGCGACCGTAAGATGATGGCAACAAAGCATTCATTAAACGGAGTGCCAACGATGATTGTCAAAGGAGCAGTTGATGTTCTTTTGAACCGGACAGACTGGGTTGAGATGAACGGGGAGACTCATGAGATCACAGAAGAGACAAGAAGAGTAATCGAAGAGCAGAATCAGAAATACTCAAGAGAGGGATTACGAGTTCTTGCATTTGCTTATAAAGAAGTATCAGATGAGACGGAACTTACGCTGGAGGATGAAGATCATCTGATATTCCTGGGGCTGATCGCAATGATGGATCCGCCGAGAGAAGAGTCAAAAGCTGCTGTAGAAGAGTGTAAATGTGCAGGAATCCGTCCGATTATGATTACAGGAGATCATAAGGTGACAGCTGCTGCCATTGCAAAGAGAATTGGAATTCTTGAAAATGAATCCGAAGCCTGTGAGGGTGCAGAGATTGACAAAATGTCCGATGAAGAACTGAAAGACTTTGTGGAAGGGATTTCTGTTTACGCCAGAGTTTCTCCTGAACACAAGATCCGTATTGTGCGTGCATGGCAGGAAAAAGGAAACATTGTATCCATGACAGGAGATGGTGTGAATGACGCTCCGGCACTGAAACAGGCAGACATAGGAGTGGCGATGGGAATTACCGGAAGCGAAGTGTCAAAAGACGCTGCAGCAATGGTTTTGACAGATGACAATTTTGCGACTATTATTAAAGCAGTAGAGAATGGAAGAAATATATATCGCAATATTAAAGCATCCATTCAGTTTCTGCTTTCGGGAAATTTTGGAGCAATCCTGGCAGTGCTTTATGCTTCACTGATGGCACTTCCGGTACCGTTCGCACCGGTTCATCTGTTGTTCATTAATCTGCTGACAGACAGTCTTCCGGCAATTGCTCTTGGATTGGAACCACATTCGAAAAATGTGATGAAAGAAAAGCCACGACCGATAAATGAATCCATTTTAACGAAAGACTTTTTGATCAATATCGGACTGGAAGGATTATCAATCTGTACCATGGTCATGATTGCATTTACAATTGGATACAAAGACGGTAATGCACTACTTGCAAGTACAATGGCATTTGCAACACTTTGCTGTTCAAGATTGTTCCATGGGTTTAACTGTAAATCAAATCGTCCGGTTGTATTTACAAAAAGAGTCTTTAATAACATTTACCTGATCGGTGCTTTTGTAATTGGAATGATTCTGATCACGCTTGTTGTGACTGTCCCTGGACTGCATAACATCTTTAAAGTGCAGACACTGACATTATCGCAGTTACTTACTGTGTATGGTCTTGCAGCATTGAATCTTCCGATTATACAGATGATAAAGGCAGTTCGTGCAAAATTTAGAAAATAGGAGGAACAACAGTATGAAGAAAGTTGAGAAACCAAAGAAGCCATTAATCTTTTACTATTTGATTGCTTTGATTATTCTCGTGCTTCTTAACACATTTCTTTTTCCGAATATTCTAGGAAAGAATAAGGTGAAAGAAGTCGATTATGGAACCTTTCTTACTATGGTCGAGGGAAAAGAAGTATCAAAAGTAGAGTTGAATGGAGACACTATTTATTTTACAGATAATAGCGAGGAACCGAAATATTATGAGACAACAACGTTTGATGATCCAAATCTGGTAAATCGTCTGGAAGATGCGGGATGTGAATTCGGAAGAGTCGCACAGCAGGAGATGAATCCGCTTCTAAACTTTTTTCTTGTATGGATTTTACCACTTTTGATCTTCTGGGCATTAGGACAGTGGCTTGCAAAGAAGATGATGGCCAAGATGGGTGGAGGTGCAGCAGGAAATCCGTTCATGCAGTTCGGAAAGAGCAATGCGAAGGTTTATGTGGAATCTACAACAGGAATCACTTTCCAGGATGTAGCCGGAGAAGATGAAGCGAAGGAACTGCTGACAGAGATTGTGGATTTTCTTCATAACCCGCAGAAATATACGGAGATCGGTGCAGTATGTCCGAAAGGAGCACTTCTTGTAGGACCTCCGGGAACCGGTAAAACTTTGCTTGCAAAAGCAGTTGCAGGAGAGGCAAATGTACCATTTTTCTCAATCTCCGGTTCAGAATTTGTAGAGATGTTTGTTGGCATGGGAGCTTCTAAAGTACGTGATCTTTTCAAACAGGCGAATGAAAAAGCACCTTGTATTGTATTTATTGATGAGATTGATACAATCGGTAAAAAGAGAGATAACGCAGGATATGGTGGAAATGATGAGCGTGAGCAGACATTGAACCAGTTGCTGACAGAGATGGATGGGTTCGATGCATCTAAGGGTGTTGTGATCCTTGCTGCAACGAACCGACCGGACAGTCTTGATCCGGCACTTCTCCGTCCGGGAAGATTTGACCGCCGTATTCCGGTGGAACTTCCGGATCTTAAAGGGCGTGAAGAGATTCTGAAAGTTCACGCGAAGAAAGTAAGACTTGGAGATGACATTGACTTTAATACAATCGCAAGAGCTGCATCAGGAGCATCAGGAGCAGAGCTTGCAAATATGGTAAATGAAGCGGCACTGCGCGCAGTCAGAGAGAATCGTAAATATGTAACGCAGGCAGATCTTGAAGAAAGTATTGAAACTGTTATCGCCGGATATCAGAAGAAGAATCAGGTACTTTCTTCCAAGGAAAAATTAATTGTTTCTTATCATGAAATCGGTCATGCGTTGGTAGCAGCATTACAGACGAATTCAGCACCGGTTACAAAGATCACGATCATTCCGCGTACATCAGGTGCCTTGGGATATACAATGCAGGTTGAATCAGAAGAACGGAATCTGATGACACAGGAAGAGCTGATCAACAAGATCGCGACACTGACCGGAGGAAGATGTGCAGAAAAACTGATTTTTAATTCTATCACAACAGGCGCATCGAATGATATCGAGCAGGCAACAAAGCTTGCAAGAGCAATGATCACGCGTTATGGAATGAGTGACCGGTTTGGTATGGTTGCTCTTGAGACGCAGAACAATCCATATCTGGGAGGAGACAGCAGTTTAAGTTGTTCACCGCAGACAGCAGCAGATATTGATCAGATGGTTGTAGATACCGTAAAACACGGATATGATACAGCGATGGATCTTTTGGAGAAAAACCAGAAGAAACTTCATGAGCTTGCAAAATACCTGTATGAGAAAGAAACAATTACAGGAGAAGAATTTATGCAGATTTTGACGAGAACGGAGACGTTGGAAGAAGCAGAAGGGAAGTAACAGATGGCAAGAAGCAGAAACAAGAAAACAGAGATTGAAGAAGAAATAGAGAAGCGGATACCGACAACCCGTTACAATCCGGATTATAAAGTCGGATTGACAGCACAGCAGGTGCAGGAGCACAGACTTCATGGCTGGGTAAACAGGGCAGTTGATCCTCCATCGAAGACAACGAAAGAGATTGTACATGAGAATGTATTTACTTACTTTAACTTAATCTTTCTTGTTCTGGCTATTTTGTTATGTCTGGTTGGATCCTTCCGGGATCTGACCTTTCTTCCGGTTATTATTGCAAATACGTTGATCGGTATTATACAGGAAGTGCGTGCCAAAAAAGTGCTGGATAATCTGACCATGCTAAATGCACCGAAAGCGACTGTAGTGCGAGATGGTAAAAGATCGTTGATTGATGCAGAAGAGTTGGTAGTTGATGATATTGTCATATTTAAAGCCGGCGCGCAGGTATGTGCGGATGCACAGGTTTGTGCAGGTGAAGTACAGGTAAATGAATCTCTGCTGACAGGCGAGTCTGATGAGATTACAAAACATGCCGGAGATCAGCTGATGTCAGGAAGTTTTATTATTTCCGGTCAATGTCATGCAAGACTTGATAAAGTCGGTGAAGATTCTTATATTTCAAAGCTTACACTGGAAGCAAAAGAAATGCAGAATGGTGAGCGGTCAGAGATGATCCGCTCGCTGGATAAATTGGTTAAATGCGTCGGTGTGGCAATCATTCCGATTGGAATCATACTCGTTGCACAGTCTCTGGTATTCCAGAATGCATCATTCCATTCAAGTATTACGTCAATGGTAGCGGCTGTGATCGGAATGATTCCGGAGGGACTTTACCTTCTTGCAAGCGTTGCACTTGCTGTCAGTTCAATTCGGCTTGCACAGCAGAAAGTATTGCTTCATGATATGAAATGTATTGAGACACTTGCGCGTGTTGATGTACTTTGTGTAGATAAGACTGGTACGATCACAGAAAATACGATGAAGGTACAGGAACTTATTCCAACGGAGCAGTACGATACGGAAAAGATGGAATCTCTTCGTCTTATGGTCGGAGATTTTGTTTCAGCTATGACAAACGATAATATCACAATGGCTGCAATGAAAGAATATTTTACACATTCTTCAGGCGCAAAAGCAATTTCCAAGACAGGATTTTCATCTGCGACAAAGTACAGCAGTGCTACATTTGAAGATAAGACATATGTTCTTGGAGCGCCGGAATTTGTACTTCTGGATGATTACGAGCAACATAAGGAAAAAATCACAGAGCTTGCATCTACAGGTGCCCGTGTTCTTGTATTTGGTACTTATGCAGCGGAGATTGATGGAAAAGCACTGACAGAGCCGGTAACACCGTTGGGCTATATCTTACTTGCGAATCCAATCCGTGAGGCGGCAAAAGAAACATTCCAGTACTTTGCAGAGCAGGGAGTTGAAGTGAAAGTTATTTCCGGAGATAATCCGGTTACAGTTTCCAAAGTTGCAAAAACAGCAGGTATTAAAAATGCTGAGAATTATGTGGATGCATCAAGTCTTGAGACAGAAGAAGATATTAAGAAAGCGATTCTTGAGAAGACAGTGTTTGGACGTGTAACTCCAAACCAGAAACGACAGTTTGTTCAGGCACTTAAAGAGGCTGGGAAAACAGTTGCTATGACAGGAGATGGAGTAAATGATGTCCTTGCTTTGAAGGATGCAGACTGCAGTATTGCAATGGCATCAGGAAGCGAGGCAGCGGCACAGGCTTCTCAGATCGTACTTCTGGAGTCAGATTTCTCTTGTATGCCGCAGGTTGTATTAGAAGGAAGAAGAGTAGTCAATAATATCCAGCGTTCGGCGAGCCTGTTCCTGGTTAAGAATATATTCTCTTTCCTGCTGAGTCTTTTCTCGGTAGTATTTATGTTTACTTATCCACTGGAACCATCACAGGTATCATTGATCAGTATGTTTACGATCGGTATTCCGGCGTTCTTCCTTGCACTTGAGCCGAATAAAAATATCATTAAAGGACATTTCCTGACAAATGTATTCTTGAAAGCACTTCCGGCAGCACTTACAGATGCATTGGCAGTTGGGGCACTGGTTATCTTCGGAAAGACATTTGGAGTAGGAGAGCAGGATATCTCAACAGCAGCAACGATGCTTCTGGCAATTGTAGGATTTATGATCCTCTATAAGATCAGTGCACCGATGAATAAGTTGCGCGCAGCGATCCTTGGTGGATGTATCGCAGGATTATTGTTCTGCAGTATCTATTTGAATCAGTTGTTTGCGATTACCGGAATGACAACAAAGTGTATCATGCTTTTTGTTGTATTTGCGATTGCAACAGAGCCGGTACTCCGTTATCTTACGATTCTTCTTGGGAAAGGAAGATTCTATTACAGACGTTTGCGCGGAAAAACGTCGTTAGAGGAAGAAGCATAATGTGCAGTGAAAAATAAAAAACAAATGTAATTATTCAGAACGAAAATAAGATAAAAATCAAGCGGCAGCAGGGAATTATTAATCCTTACTGTCGCTTGATTCTGCTTTACTTTTAATCAAAGAAAGTTTCATGCAGTTTACGTACTGCAAGATCTGCATAGGCTTCATCGATCAGAGCAGTGATGCGAATCTCAGATGTAGTAACCATCTCTGTGTTGACATCAATACTTGCGAGTGCACCGAACATCTTTGCAGCAACACCTGAATGAGAACGAATACCGGCACCAATGACAGAAACTTTGGCAACATTTTCATCAGAATCCAGTTTCTTAATGCCAAGATAGTCTTTGCTTTCATTTAACAGATCCAAAGCACGGAGCATGTCCGATTTTGCAACAGTGAAGGATACAGATTTTGTACCGTCTTTACCAAGAGACTGGATCATGACGTCAATGTTCAGTTTATTCTTATCTAAAAGATTTAAAAGACGGAATGTGCTACTAGGCTCGTTCCCGAGACCGGCAACACGGATTTTGGCTACATTTTTATCGGCTGCCACACCACTGATTAACATTTTTTCCATTTTCGTTTTCTCCCTTACAATTGTTCCTGAATTGTGGTTTAAGCTAGAACATACCAGAAGTTCTACACCGTATTTTTTCGCAATTTCTACACATCTGCTGTGAAGGACTTTCGCACCAAGAGAGGCCATCTCAAGCATCTCATCATAAGTGATCTCCGTCATTTTATGAGCGTTTGGAACAACGCGTGGATCGGCGGTATATACTCCGTCTACATCTGTGTAAATTTCACAGACATCGGCATGGAGTTCAGCAGCAAGAGCAACCGCTGTTGTGTCAGAGCCGCCGCGGCCAAGAGTTGTGATATCTTCATACTTATTGATTCCCTGGAATCCGGTTACGATGACGATCTTGTTCGCATCAAGCTCTTTACGGATACGCTCGGAATCAATTCTCTTGAATCGCGCATTTTGATAATTTGAAGTTGTATGCATTGGAACCTGCCATGCATTCAGTGACACTGCACTGACGCCCATGGAAATCAGAGTCATTGCCATTAAGGATACAGAAACCTGTTCACCGGTTGTAAGAAGCATATCTAATTCCCTGCGGGAAGGCTGCTCTGTGATCTGTTTTGCTGTTGCGATCAGATTATCTGTAGTCTTTCCCATAGCAGACAGGACAACAACAACCTGGCTGCCTTCGCGCTGCTTTGCGATACAGCGGTTTGCTACGTTGCGGATGTGCTCCAAATCGGCCACGGAGCTTCCGCCAAATTTCATTACTGTCAGCATATTTTTATCTCCCTTATATTCTCTGACGAATCTGTGTTGCTGGTAATATATAGTGTGAGCAGTAACAGCAAAAGAGTCAGAGAATTTTTAGTTACTGTTCATAGTGGGTGTGAGCAGCAACTTTATACGTAGATAAGTATAGCAAAAAAAAGAAATAAAATACAGAAGAACATTTGTTCTATATATACTTGCAGTGGCATAAAGTGTGTGTTATACTGCAAATTAACAGAAAGCAGGTGAATAAAGATGACTCCAAAAGAAGTAATACCAAAAGTGCAGCAGGACCTTTTTACAATGCAGGATCTAAAATATCGGGATTTTCACGCAAAACTGATGCCAACAGTAGAGAAAGAATCAGTGATAGGAGTGAGAGTCCCTGTACTTCGAACTTATGCAAAGAAATTCGGGAAGACAGAAGAGGCGAAGCAGTTTCTTAAGATCCTGCCACATCAATATTATGAAGAGAATAATCTGCATGGGCTTCTGATCGAGCAGATTAAAGATTATGAACTCTGTATAGAAGAACTGGAGCGCTTTCTGCCCCATATAGATAACTGGGCAACCTGTGATCTTCTGGCAGTCAGAACAGTGAAGAATCATCTGAATTCTTATATCAAAAAGATAGATCGATGGCTGGAATCAGAGCATATATATACGATCCGATTTGGAATCAATATGCTGATGCGCTATTATCTGGAAGAAGAATTTAAGTTAGAATATCCGGGGAAGGTTGCCGCAATCTGTTCAGAAGAGTATTATGTAAATATGGCCAGGGCATGGTATTTCGCAACAGCACTTGCCAAAAAGTATGATCAGGTTCTTCCATTTCTAGAAGATCAGAAGATGGATGTATGGACACATAATAAGACAATCCAGAAGGCAATCGAAAGCTATCGGATCACGCCGGAACAAAAAGAGTATCTGAGAACTTTGAAGATAAGATAATAATGTTTGTAGGAGGAGAAATAATGGCAGAAAAATTAAGAGTACTTATGATTAATGGAAGTCCAAGAGCAAACGGAAATACTAGTGTAGGACTAAAAGAAATGGAAAAGATTTTTCAGGAAAATGGAGTAGAAGTAGAGACAGTAGTTGTTGGAAATAAACCTGTCCGTGGATGTGTTGCCTGTGGAGGATGTGCTTCCAAGCAAAAATGTGTTTATGATGATGTAGTTAACGAACTGGCTTTGAAATTCGAGAAAGCAGACGGACTGGTTATCGCAAGTCCAGTCTATTATGCATCCGCAAATGCAACATTGATCGCCTGTCTTGACCGCTTGTTCTACAGCACACCATTTGATAAGACTATGAAAGTAGGAGCAAGTGTTGTCTGTGCAAGGCGCGGTGGATGTTCAGCAACATTTGACGAGTTAAACAAATACTTTACAATTTCTGGAATGCCAGTTGCTTCCAGTCAGTATTGGAATAGTATTCATGGAAGAATACCAGGAGAAGCAGAGCAGGATGGAGAAGGAAAGCAGACTATGAGAGCCCTCGCCAGAAACATGACATTTCTTATGAAGAGTATTGCCTTGGGTAAAGAAAAGTTTGGACTTCCGGAGAAAGAAGAACGAATTGCAACACATTTTATTAGGTAAAGAAGAGGAGAATTAAAATGAGTTATGTATCTTTTAATGATGTGATAGAATTAAATGGAATTCTTAAAGATAAAGGTCTGAATTTCCGAATTCATCTCAGGGACACTTGTGGAAGACAATCCTTCTGGATCGAACCACTTGGTAATTGTGCCTGCGAAGGACGATATGATGAGATGTATCAAGTAGTAGAAGAATATCTCAAAGCAAAAGGATTTTCCGTGCAGTACGACGATCAGAAGATGAATTTTGTGGTATAAATTTGTATTTAGATGTTTGAATTCTGAGTGATGAAGCAAAAACTTTTGTTGGATAAGGGCGTGATATGGATACTTTATTGCATCGGACACCGGCCCGCTCCTCTTCATCCCTTTGAATGAA
>OHRH01000953.1_pt1 | contig 16354 bp, 9 predicted proteins | sample 1578391 | NCBI WGS metagenome assembly OHRH01 (sample SAMEA3879599, study PRJEB24766) | human gut metagenome | biome: human-associated habitat; feature: feces | place: USA | collected 1985/1987 | reverse complement strand
GAATCGTGGCGCCACATTCAAAACAGTATCAGAATGATATTCAATTAACATTGACATTCTGAACAATCATCATTTAACCAATAAAATCTAATAGCCTATGGGGTAAGTAAAATCATTACAATCGAAACATAGCTTCAAATCATCCGGAAATTTAGCTATCCAAAAACAAATTAGTAAACATACAATTAAACAAAAAGCATGAAATCATTTTCTGATAAAACAAACATAGGGGAGAATAATCCCCTAAAGACTATTTATAGAATGAATTTTTACCTATTATTCCTATTAATAGGTTCATTATCGATACTTGGATCAACACGGGCTTATTGCCAACAGAGTAGAACGATCTCGGGTATAGTGAAAAACTCTCAAGGAGAGACGATTATCGGAGCGAATATCGTTGAAAAAGGTACCAGCAACGGGACGATTACGAATGTAGACGGACTGTTCACACTGCGCATATCGCCCAATGCAATATTAAAGGTATCTTATATGGGATACACGGAACAGGAAGTCAATACACGTAACAAGAACAAGTTGGAAATCATACTGACGGAAGATGCCAGATTGATTGATGAAGTAGTGGTGACCGGCTATATGTCCGAGAAGAAGGCCAGTTTGACCGGTTCGGTGGCTGTGGTCAAGATGAAGGATGTAGCAGATATTCCTACGGGAAATGTGTTGTCGAGCTTGCAGGGACGTGTTGCCGGTATGAACATTACGACTGACGGCACACCGGGCGGTGGAAATACTTCTACATTGGTCCGTGGTAAGTCATCTTTCCGAAATGATGCCAATTCCCCGCTTTATGTCATTGACGGTGTGATGACCCGTGAGAACATCTCGTCTATCCTTTCTTCCAATGATGTAGAATCCATTCAGGTATTGAAGGATGCCGCTTCCGCTTCTATTTATGGTGCACAGGCTGCCAATGGTGTGATTATCATTACTACCAAACGTGCCAAGAAAGGGGAGACCCGTGTGGATTTTGATATGTCGTTGACTTTGCAGACCTATCAATGTGGCTTTGATATGTTGAATGCAGATGAGTGGGGCCAGGTTTATTGGTCGGCTTATAAGTATGCCAATAATGGAGCTACGCCAAGCAGCGAAATATATGGTAATGGTGCAACTCCCCAACTTCAAGACTATATCGGCCTGAATGGAGCTAAAGTACATGCCGTTGATACGGATTGGCGCGATGTGGTTTATCGCACTGCCTTGATGCAGAATTACAGTGCGACACTTTCAAAGGGCTCTGACAATGGTGCCTTCTCGTTAGCGTTGAACTATCTCGACCATGACGGTCTGGTAGAGAATACGAATTTCCAGCGTATCAATACCCGCATCAGTTCTAACTATCATTATCTTGACAATCGCTTGCGAATCGTTGGACACAGACCCTCAGTCCGGCCGGTGTAGATGAGAATGCCATCAAACAGCATCCTGCCAAGACGGTTTATGATGAGAATGGCAATTATAACGATGCCATCAATGATGTTTTGGGTGATGCCCCCAATATGGCACGTTTGTTGGAGAATGAAAAACAGAACAAACATGATTACTGGCGTATCTTTGGTAATGCATTCCTTGAAATTGAACCGATTAAGAACCTGGTGCTGAAAACCAATTTCGGTATGAATTATTATGATGAAACCAACAAAACTTTTGAGCCGGCATGGGCACGCGATGAGGTCAATAAGCTGACTCAATCATCCAACAAAAGACTGGATTGGGTATGGACCAATACCGTGACTTATAGCAAAGCTTTTGGAAAGAACAATCTGACTGCACTTCTTGGTACAGAAGCCAAGAAGAACCATTCGGAATCCATGTTCGGTTATGGTACGGGACTGGCTGTAGAAGATGAAGATTATATTTATCTCGACGGTGTGACTGCCGGTAAGAATGTAGGTGCCGGTGCTTCCAATTATGGCATGGTGTCTTACTTTGGTAAAGTGAATTATGATTATGAAGGACGGTATCTGGCTTCTGTTACGGTACGCCGTGATGCTTCTTCCCGCTTGGCAAAGGGTAATAATGTGGATTACTTCCCTTCAGTGTCGGCAGGCTGGCGCATTTCAAGTGAGAAGTTTATGGAAGCGACCAAGAATTGGTTGGCAGATTTGAAACTACGTGCTTCATGGGGTATCAATGGTAACGATATTATTGATAATGAGGCCCCCTATACTAAATACTTGATTAGTCTGAAGGATGCAAGCTACAACATGAACGGTGATGGAACGACTTTGGCTCCCGGTGGTTACAAAGTGAGGTCTACCAATCCCGATTTGAAGTGGGAGAGTACAAGACAACTCAATATTGGTGTGGACGCCGCTTTCCTGAATGGACGTCTGAGTGCTTCTCTCGATTATTTTGATAAGAAGACAAGTGATATGCTTGTAGAGAAACCGTATATTGCTGTCATTGGCGAGGGTGGTTACTGCTGGTATAATGGTGGTACGATGAACAATAAAGGTTTCGAGATGGCATTGACCTGGAATGATAAGGTGAAGGATTTCCAGTATAATGTAGCATTTAACCTTTCATATTACAAGAATGAAGTGACAGAGCTGTCGGAAGAAATTTACTATACTTATGGTGGCGGTAATGGTGTTGACAAGACCTTGGTTGGTCAACCGTTCGGTTCATGGATGGGCTTCAAGACAGATGGAGTGTTCCGTACCCAGCAGGAGGTGGATGAGTATAAATCCAAATATAATGTACAGTTTGGCGCTCCCGGAGTAGGACGTATTAAATACGTGGATGCTGATGGTAACGGTACGATTGATACGAACGACCGTGTATGGTTGGGGTCTGACAATCCGAAAGTGATTGCAGGTCTGAATCTTGGGGCATCTTGGAAAGGCTTTGACCTCAGCATGTTCTTCAACGGTATGATTCGTGATGCCTATAACAACTCCAAATATTATACGGATTTGTTCCAATGCTGGACCGGTAATCATTCTACCCGCCTGCTCGATGCCATGCATGCCTACGAGAACTTTGAAAAGACGGGTGTTTACAATAGCAGTGTACCTGCTTTAACCACCCTTAACAGCAACAATGAGCACGAAGTTTCTGAGTTCTATATTGAAAATGGTTCGTATATCAAGCTGAAAAGCCTGACATTGGGTTATACGCTTCCTAAAGCAGCTCTCGACAAGATGAAGATGCGTCATGCGCGCATTTATTTCCAGGCTCAGAATTTGTTTACGATTACCGGTTATACGGGTGCCGACCCTGAAGGTCTGGGCTATCCTTATCCGTTGCCCCGTACGTTCTCTTTGGGATTATCATTTGGTTTCTAAACTTTAAAACTATACTATTATGAAATTGAAACATTTATATATGCTTGGCGCAGTAGCGCTGATGACTGCAAGCTGTAATGAAGACCGTTTCCTGGATTTGAAGCCCCAGGGTAGCTTGAACGAAGATATTATGACTTCTACAGAAGGTGCCGACCTTTTAGTGAATGCCGCGTATGCAGCTTTGGGTGGTCCCGAGGGACAGAGTTGGAGTGTATGGTGTCATCCTACTTCCAATTGGACTTATGGTGAGGTGCGTTCGGATAATGCCTATAAAGGCGGTGCTGGTGTCGGTGACCTTAATGAAGTGCACCGTATGGAGACATTTGATATGGATGCAACCAATGGATTCTTGGACAGCAAGTGGTATCATCTATATTGCAGTGTACAGCGTTGTAACTCTGCATTGCGCGTACTGAATGCTGCAACAGATGAGCAGGTAAACGGACGTGTATCCCGCATTGCGGAGATGAAAGTGCTTCGTGCCCATTATTATTTTGAATTAAGCCGCCTTTTCAACAAGATACCTTATTTGATGAGAACGTTGAGATTTCCCAATATCCGGATATTCCGAACAATGAGTTTACCCGTGACGAGATTCTGAGTATGCTGGCCAAGGAGATGCTTGATGCCGCCGAACAGCTTCCTGCATCACAGCCGGAGGTAGGGCGTATTCATAAATACATAGCACTGGCCTATGCGGCTAAAATCAAGCTGTACCAGGCGTATCAGCAAGATGAGATTACGCATGCCGTAACTTCCATCAATAAAGAGCTGCTGAGGGAAGTCGTTTCGCTTTGCGACCAAGTGACTGCCAGCAACCGTTACGGTTTGCTTGACGATTTCCAGGGATTGGATTTAGTAACTAATGAAAACGGTAAAGAATCTGTTTTTGCCATTCAATATTCCATGAATGACGGTACCGAAAGTGCCGGCCGCATCAACTGGAGCAATCTGTTGAATTCTCCGGGTGGAGGCAGCCCTTACGGAGGTGACGGTTTCTTCCTGCCCAGTCAAGATCTGATAAATGCTTACCAGACAGATGCAAACGGTCTGCCCGATTTTAATTATCAGTCAAAGTCTGATTATAGTTGGGCGGTATTGAACAATGGGGTTTATACTTTACAAAACACGACTCCCAATGTAGACCCGCGTCTCGATTTTGTTGTGGGCCGTCCTACTATAACTTGGAAAACTTATCCGGACAAGCCGTGTGAGGGATGGGTGCGTGATAAGGATACTTATGGCTATAATTGCGCGAAGCGCTTCTGGGTTTCTCCGGAAAGTAGTGATATGTTTAATGGCTGGCCTTGGGGGGCTTCACAGTTGAACTGGCAGATTATACGTTACGCGGATATTCTTCTTTGGAAAGCTGAGGCTCTTATTGAACTCAATGAAGGCAATGGACTCGAAACTGCCCGTGATTTGATTAATCAGATACGCAATCGTGCCCGGAACAGCGCCTATGTAAAGGATTTCAACGACCATTCCAAATATGCGGCCAACTACCTTGTCAATCCTTATCCTGCTGATGTCTGGAATCAGGATTATGCCCGTCAGGCCCTCCGTTGGGAAACACGTCTGGAGAAGGCTTTGGAAGGTGAACGTTTCTTCGACCTAGTCCGTTGGGGCATAGTGGAAACAACCATGAACAAGTACATTACCGCGGAGTCGGACAATCGCATTTATTATGCCAATGCGCACTTTACGGGTGGAAAGGATGAGTATTATCCGGTTCCGAACAATCAATACGGATTTTCTGGAGGCAAGTATGTACAGAATCCCGGTTATGCTCCGTTCAACTAATTATATTTTGAAATAAAAACGTAAGGGAGGGGAAACGTTTGTTTCCCTCTTTTCCTTTAAACAATCTTTTATTATGAAAAACTTTGCCTATTCTATATTAGGCTGTCTATTGCTTTCTTTGAATGCAGCTTTTGCTCAAAAAACATGGTCGTTTGACGGGCAGGACCCCTTACTTTCCTGTGACGGTAAGTCATTGTTGAATTTGTACACTATAAAGGAAATACCAGAATTTGTTACCGGAGTCGAAGGTAAAGCCCTTCGTACAGACGGGTATTCCACTTGGATGGATACAACCACGGAAGGAGATGTTTCGTCGTTGTCCGGATGGTTTGCTCTGGAATCTTATCCGACGGATACTGCTGCCTTTATGGGAATCAGAGACATGGCAGGAACATCTGTAGCGGTATGTGTAGACCGTTATGGTGAGCTGCTGTTGGGAATGGGGCAGAATGGCTCATACTCTTACTGTTCATTAAAGACAAAAGTCGACCGTTTCAAGTGGCTGCATGTGGTCCTTGATTTGAGTAATGAATCGGTTTGCTTGAATGGACAGAGGATGAGTGCAGAGGTATGGCCCCGGAACTTGCAGGATGGTGAAATGATGTTTCGGGTAGGTAAGGATTTCAGGGAAAAGAAGGTTTGGATGTACGATGTTACGGCTATAAACGGGTTGATTGACGGGATAAGCCTCACTCCCTTTTCCGATGATTCGTCTGCATGGAGAGACGAGATTGCCTTAGGATTGAAGAAGACTCCGGTTTTGGCTATTCCGGAAACCCGTTTTGCGAAGGACTTCAACCGTCCTCGCTATCATCTGTTGCCGGCTGCCAACTGGACGAATGAGACGCATGGTTTACTTCTTTATAAAGGTAAATATCATATATTCAATCAGAAGAATGCTTCTGCAATCTTCCTGGGACAGATAAATTGGGGACATTTCAGCAGTCCCGATATGCTTCATTGGACGGAGGAAAAGCCGGCTTTGACTCCTGATGCTGCTTATGACAAGAATGGAATATGGTCCGGGCATGCTGTTATCAATGATGACGGTATCCCCCAGCTGATATACACAGCCGGTGGAGACAAGATGGGAGTGGGTATTGCTTTTCCAAAAGATACTGCGTTGATAGAATGGGAGAAATATGCGGGTAATCCGGTTATTGCCGAGAAGCCTGCCGGATATACCCGTACGGACATGCGTGACCAGTATGTTTGGAAAGAGGGTGATGTCTGGTATATGATTATCGGTTTCGGCATTGAGCAGACCGATACACCCCACGGGGCTTTGCTGCTTTATAAATCGGCGGACTTGAAGAGATGGGATTTTGTACATTTGCTGTTTGAGGGCAATCCGGAAGTGGATGACTCCGGTATTTTCTGGGAAATGCCGGTCTTTAAGAAGATGGGCGGCAAATATGTTCTTTTGGTGAATAGGGTTCCTCATAAAGGCATACCTGCGCGTTGCCAGTATTGGATAGGAGATTTCAAGAATGAAAAGTTTATACCGGACAACCCAGTCCCTCAAAATCTGGAGGTCATCAATCGCTTGCTGTCCCCCTCTGTTGTTGAGACTCCGGAAGGGGATGTTGCTGCCATTGCCATTATACCCGATGAAATAGGAGGGGAGGCCACTTATGAACAAGGATGGGCACATCTCTACAGTATGCCCAGAAGATGGCAGCTGAAAGATGGGAAACTATGCCAAACACCCCATCCCGTGATGAAACAATTGCGTGAACAACCGACGGTTTATTCCAGACAGGCATTGACTGCTGCGAAACCGTGCATTGTGAGCAGAAGGGAACATCAGCTTGAAGTCAAGGCGACTTTTTATCCCGGTGACGCAAAACGGTTTGGATTTACATTGTGTAAGAATCCGGATAATAGCGAATATAGCCTGATTTATTATGATGTGGAGAAGGAGGAACTTATTGTGGACCAGACGCATTCTTCCTTGCGTGCACACATTCCTTTGAAGATTCGTAAGGATCATTATCGGTTGGATACTGCTAAACCGGTGGAGATTCGTTTGTTTATTGACGGTTCTGTAGTGGAAGGATTTATTAATAACGAAGATGCGTTCACTACAAGAATCTTCCCTTTGAAAGAAAATAGTACGCTATTGGAGCTATTCTCTGATGGAAAAACAACGGAAGTTGCTGCCGAAGTTTGGAAACTGAAAGATGTAAAGGTAAAGATGAACTTTTAATGAAAATACAGAAAATGAAGATACCAGCTATATTGGGTGCACTTTTATTGGCAGGAACATTGTCTGCCGGTGCACAAATGAATTCAGACAGTTTATACAAAGAGCCGTATCGTCCTCAGTATCATTTCAGTCCGGAGAAGGGATGGATTGGTGATCCCTCGGGATTCATGTACTATCAGGGTAAATATCATATGTACTGGTGGGGCAAAGTCGAATCTACAGATTTGGTACATTACCAACAGATAACCCCTTATGCCATGACCGGAACGGATGACAATATCAGTGGCGGCTTACACCGTTTTTGAGAAGGACTCCAAGAAACAGGCGCAGGGCATCTCTTTCAGTCATGACGGAAAGACATTTCATTATTATGAAGGTAACCCGGTTCTGGACCTTTGGAGTACGGAATTCAGGGACCCTACCGTCTTCTGGCACGAGCCGACCCAAAAATGGGTGATGGTTGTAGCCAAGGCCCTGGAGAAGAAAATAAAGTTTTATACCTCTCCTGATTTGAAGAGCTGGACTTGGACCAGTGATTTTGGCCCTGCCGGTGACAGTGAAAAGTCTTGGGAGTGCCCGGATTTATTCCAGTTGCCGGTTGACGGGGATTCTGACAAGAAAAGGTGGGTGATGGTCGTATCTGTAAACTGGGCGCAAGAACAATATTTTATAGGAGACTTCGACGGCACTTCTTTTAAGCTGATGGAGAACCATCCTGCAGAGCCTCTATATGTGGACAAAGGGCTGGACTTTTATGCATCCCGCACATTTCAGGATTTTGACGGAACGTTGGATTCCAAAATTTCGATGGGCTGGGTTGCAACCTGGGACTATGCACCGGTAGCTCCATCGAAGTATGGGAAGGGCTTCTGGTCCATTCCCCGTAATCTGGAACTGAAGACATACAAGGAAGGCGTGAGGCTGGTGCAGAAACCGGTGGAACAGTTGCAAACACTTCGCCATAAGCCTGCATCGGTGAAACGTGCTTTATCGGTGGGAACACAGAGGTTACCCGGCTTTGTTCCCGATGAGAATGTCTACGAACTCGATGCTTCGTTTTCTACTGACGTATCCAACACCTTTGGCTTGAATTTGTGTGTGGGTGAAGGGCGCAAAGTGGTGGTCAGCTATGATACGGATTCACATAATCTGGTGATTGACCGCACCCATTGCTCCGATGTGCAGATTCCTAAATTCAGCCGTATGGCATATGCCAGGGTGGAACCGGTAGATAATAAGATACGTTTGCATATATTTGTAGACAAATCGAGTATTGAAATCTTTGCCAATGACGGGAAGGATGTATTCACATTATTAACCTATCCGGGCGAGGCTCAAACCGGTATCGAACTTTTTGCGCAGAAGAAGGGGACGAAGATGGAGTTGGATGCCTGGATGCTTAAATCAATATGGAGATGAGGAATTTATTGTTTGCATTGCTGCTTTTGCCTTTGATGGCCTCTTGTGTGAAGGATACGGCACAAGTGACTTTGGACTCTTTGCTGGATGAAATGATATCTGTAGAAGAATCCGCACGTTATCCGCTGGTGCCATATCGTTGCCTGCAAGTCAGCAGTTATGACCGCTCCTCCGTGTCTCCCGATTCGCCGGGATGGTTTGCCAACAATGATGGCTATGGCATTGTCTGTACGGATACGGTTGATGGGAGAGTGGAACGTGTGATGTTCGATGAAAAGGGCCCTGGAGCTATTACCCGTATCTGGATAACCACAGTTGACAAGCGTGGGACTTGGAGATTTTATTTTGATGGCGAAAGTACTCCCGGATGGATAGTTCCTGCCTATGATTTGATGCGTTTCGGAATACCCAGGTTGGGTAGGGGACTGCTTCAACCCCACACCAGCTATACTCCGGACGGGAAAGGCGGCAATACTCTTTTCCTGCCCATCCCTTTTGCCCGGAGTTGTAAAATTACATTTGAAGACGAACCGGGCATTGCGCCTACTCCCAAATACTATCACATCAATTATCGCAAGTATCCCGAAGGAACTTCTGTGGAAACCTTCTCTGCGGCATCCGTAGCCCGCGTCGGTAAAAAGATTTCAGAGGTAGATGATGCCTTGCTGCATCCTGCATCCCGTTCCGGTTTGCAGGTGGACAAGAAGCGGCAGGTGCTCCAGCCGGGCGATTCTTTGTGGATTGACCTGCCGCAAGGGGAAAATGCGGTTTATGAAATCAGTTTCCAGCTCGCGAATGCAGATTCTACGGCTTATGCCCAACTGATGCGCAATCTTATATTTAAGGCTGATTTTGACGGCCGGTCTACGGTTTGGGTTCCTCTTTCGGATTATTCGGGAGGGGGTATGGGTGCTCCGGCTGTTGATAGCTGGTTCTTGTCTGCAGACGGACAAGGCAAGGTGGTGAGCCGCTGGCTGATGCCCTACAAGACAGAAGGCAGACTATTGTTACAAAATATCTCCGCACACACTGCAGACGTGAGTATGGAAGTGGGAACGGCACCTTTGCCATGGGGAGGGCGTTCCCTCTATTTCCATGCTTCCTGGCGCCAGCAGACCGGACTTCCGGTTTATGAGCGTCCGGATGATGATGCAAATTGCCGGGAGTGGAACTTTGCCACATTGACCGGACGAGGCATATACAAAGGGGATGTCCTGACTCTGTATAACCATTCGCGTGCCTGGTACGGAGAAGGGGATGAAAAGATATGGGTAGATGATGATGTTTTTCCATCGCATTTCGGTACCGGAACAGAAGATTACTACAATAGTTCGTGGGCTCCGGTCGTAATATTCCAAACGCCTTTTGGTGGCGCACCCCGTGCCGACCAGGCGAGTTCTCACGGTTATAATACATTCTTCCGTACAAGGAATTTGGACGGTATACCGTTTTCTTCATTATTGCGTTTCGACATTGAATTGTTGAGTTGGGTAAGGGGAACTGTAGATTATGCAACTACCGTTTACTGGTATGGAGATATGGGAGCGAAAGCTGTTGATACTTCAGGACTTGAGGAAGCAGCCCAAGACTTGCTACCCGTTCCCGGCGATTTATCTAAATATCGAAGAGAAAATAGCATAGAATTTGAGGAAACAACTCCAATAGCCTCTTCTCCATCCATTCATTTTGACAAGCAGAGTATGCTTGGTTTCGTTGACGGGCAATGGAGTGGAGGAACCCAACTCTTGTGTATTGGTGGAAAACCGGGTGATTCTGTAGAGTTTGAGTTCAATCAATTGGAAGACTGTCCTTATCAACTGGTGGTGTATGCCACGAAAGCTCCTGATTATGGCATAGTTTCTTTTTCCGTAAATGGACAAGATACACATATAAAGTGGGATGGATATGATACAAAAGTTACTCTTTCTGACCCTATTTCTTTAGGATGCTATAGTCCGGTGCGTGGAGCATTGACTTTGAAAATATCTTTGTCAGGAGCTAACCCAAAAGCTGTTGAGGAGAAGAATTTGTTTGGATTAGATGCTATACAACTTATGAAAAAACAATGATATTATGAAAGAGAGGATACTGATACTTTTACTACTGGCTACTGTTTGTAGTATGCAGGCACAAAATATTCACATGGCACTACGTCCGGATGATTTACTGATAGATAATTTTGAAGGAGATACTTTTGGAAACTGGATATTGGAAGGAAATGCTTTTGGCAATTCACCAGTTTCTATGGAACGTTTGTCAATATGGGGGGATAATAGGTTTGAAGGAAATCGGATGGCTTCTAGCTTTGTCAATGGAGATGCCGGTACCGGTGTATTGAAGTCACCTCTTTTCAGGATAGAACGCAGATATGTTAATTTTCTGATAGGTGGGGGTGTTGATTATCAGCGGGAGTATGTAGCCCTTTGGATTGATGGAAAGGAGGTGAAAAGAAGTACGGGGTATAATAGACGTGTCATGGAATATGAGTCTTGGGATGTTGCTGAATATATGGGAAAAAATGCCCGGATTGTTTTAGTGGACCAATCAAAAGAGGGCTGGGGATTTATCAATGCCGACTGTTTCTACCAGTCTGATACCAAATTGGAAAAAGAAATTTTTGCGAAAAGAATGTTGGTAACTCACCGTTATTTGAATATTCCGGTAAAGATGGGAGCGGTTATAGAACAGATGGATATATGGATTGGTGATAAAATGGTACGTAATATGGAAGTGGAGCTTGGCGGCGATGAACCTGATTATTGGGTTACATTGGAGGTCAAGGATTGGATTGGGCAAGAATTACGGATAGAGGCGAGTAAGAGTCCTAATGTAGAGCAAGCTTTGAATCAATGCTTTTGTTCTGAAACTCCTAAGGAAGAGAACTTGTTTTATAAAGAACCGTTACGTCCTAAAGTACATTTTACTTCTCGCCGGGGATGGCTGAATGATCCGAATGGTCTGGTTTGGCATGAAGGGGAGTGGCATCTGTTTTATCAGCATAATCCCTATGGCTGTATTTGGGGTAATATGACATGGGGGCATGCTGTGAGCCGGGATTTGGCACATTGGACTGAGTTGGGGGATGTATTACATCCGGACTCGTTGGGACCTATTTTTTCCGGTTCGGTAGTTGTTGATAAAAAGAATACGCTGGGGTGTCAACAAAATGGAGATACAGTATTGGTTGCTGTTTATACTTCGGCAGGTGGATTCGGGTATCACACCCGGCATTTGCAACATTCACAAAGTATAGGATATAGTTTGGATAAGGGGCGTAATTGGGTTACTTTTTCCGGTAATCCGGTACTTCCCACGTTGGTCAGGTACAATCGTGATCCTAAGGTGACGTGGCATACGCCGACTGGCAGATGGATTATGGTATTGTACTTGGATAAGCAGGAGTATGCTATCTTTTCATCTCCCAATTTGATGGATTGGACTGAAACGGACCGTTTTAAATTAGAGGGGGCGGATGAGTGTCCCGACTTTTTTGAAATGTCCGTAACCAATGAACCTACTGTCCGGAAATGGGTCTTTACCGGGGCGAACAGTACCTATTTGGTTGGGAGTTTTGATGGATATCGTTTTCGGACTGAGACGAAACCTGTAAAAATGGATAGTGGTACAAACTATTATGCGGTTCAAACATATAGTAATGCACCAGATGACCGAAGAATACAAATAGCATGGATGAACGGAAGTAATTTCCCGGATATGCCTTTCAATCAACAAATGTCCTTTCCGCGTGAATTAACATTACATCGGGTTGATAAAGGATATGTCTTAAAAAGTATGCCGGTAAATGAACTCGCTTTATTATATGGGAGAAAGTACATCTGGAAGAGTCTGGTAGTTGAAGAAAAGAATTGTTTCACGACAAAGTTGAATACTCCTGCCTTCTATCTGAAAACGGGTTTTGCTGTAGATAGTGTTGATGCGCAGATATTGGCTTTTGATATTAATGGTTTGAATTTGATTTACGATTCTGTCAAACAGATACTCACTGTTGAGAAAGAGAATGGGGAAACCTTGAAGCAGATGGTGCTAAAGCCCAATGAAGGAAGAATTGAATTGGATATATTGTCGGATATTGCTTCTGTAGAAATCTTCGTCAATCAAGGAGCACTGTCTGCTGCTTTCTATCATCTGATTGAAAAAAACACTCCTTCTGTCACCATATCAGTTGAAGGCGGACAAACAAAGTTGAAACAGTTGACAATTCATGAATTGAATTCTATGTATGTTCCCCAGTGACATACAGATACCTTTTTAAGGATGGAATGTAACATTTGTAGTATGCTTTGAAACAAAAAAGATAGTCTCCTGCTGCTTGGTGGCGTATCTTTGCATGCTAGAAAAACATAATTAATTTAATACCAACAGAAACATGATTCATTTAAAAGACTTTTGGCGGACAATCAGAAGGACGCTTACCGTATTTATATTAGGAACTACCGTGGCTGTCTTCACATGCCAGGCCATAAATCCTCCTTTCGTGATTAAACATCTGGGTGACGGACAGAGTATCGTCCAAATTGACGAGCAGAAGAAGTTTTTGCTGCTGCCGGTGGAAGAGGCTTCTCCGGAGGCAAAATTGTATATGATAGCGGACAATGATGTTGTACGCAGTATGAACGTGCGATTGGCAGTCAATAAGGTTGACTATTTTGTTCCGGTCGATTTGACCGGCTTCGATAATAAACATCTCTCTTTCAACTTCCAGCTTATTCCGGATTCGGCCTTATGCTGGGAAGAAATGAAACTGTCGGATGAATTCGATGTTTCGAACCGGGAGAAGTACCGTCCGGTGTATCATTTCAGCCCGGCTTACGGTTGGATGAATGATCCTAACGGAATGTTCTACAAAGACGGGGTCTACCATTTGTTCTACCAGCATAATCCCTACGGCTCCATGTGGGGGAACATGCATTGGGGACATGCCACCAGTACGGACCTCGTCACTTGGGAACATCACGGAGATGCTATTTCGCCCGATGCGCTGGGAACAATTTTCAGTGGCTCTTGTGTTGTCGACAAGGATAATACGGCCGGGTTCGGTGCCGGTGCCGTCATTGCTTTCTATACATCGGCAAGCGACCGCCAAGTGCAGAGCATGGCCTATAGCCTTGACAACGGAAAGACCTTCAAGAAGTATGCGCGAAATCCCATCCTGACTTCCACGCAGCGCGACTTCCGTGACCCTAAAGTCATCTGGCACGAAGATACCAAGAAATGGATCATGGTTCTTGCCGTAGGGCAGGAAATGGAGATATACTCTTCTGCCGACCTGAAGAGCTGGACGCTGGAGAGCAAATTCGGTGAAGGACAAGGTGCTCACGGCGGAGTCTGGGAGTGTCCCGACCTGCTTGAACTGCCGGTTGAAGGTACGGAACTGAAGAAGTGGGTACTCGTCTGTAACCTCAATCCGGGTGGACCGTTCGGTGGCTCTGCCACACAATATTTCGTGGGGACATTTGACGGAAAGAGATTCGTGAACGAGTCTCCCGCAGTGACGAAATGGATGGACTGGGGAAAAGACCATTATGCAACTGTCACTTGGAGCAATGCTCCTGCAGGACGTGCCATTGCATTGGCATGGATGAGCAACTGGCAATATGCCAACGATGTGCCCACCCGCCAATACCGTAGTGCCAACTCCGTGCCGCGCGACCTTTCGCTCTATACCTCGGAGGGTGAAACCTATGTAAAGGTAACCCCGTCTCCCGAATTGCTGAAACTGAGGGATAAAGGCAGCAAGAAGCGTGCTTTCAAGGTAGACCGCACGTATAATCTGGACAAACTGCTGAATGACAATTCCGGAACGTATGAAATCGAAATGACCATCAAGAACAAGGATGCGGATGTGATAGGATTCCAGCTCTTTAACTCGAAAGGCGAGGAGGTGGAGATGTACTATAACCTGGCGGAAAAGACGTTCACCATGGACCGTACCGAGAGTGGTGAGGTGTCGTTCAGCAAGGACTTCCCTGCAGTGACCGTGGCTCCTGTCGAGGGTGGCAATGAAATGAAACTCCGCTTGTTCGTAGACAAGTCGAGCATTGAAGCGTTTGGCAACGACGGACGTTTTGCCATGACAAATCTTGTATTCCCGTCGGAACCTTACAACCGCATCAGTTTCTATGCTAAAGGTGGAAGCTGCAATGTCACCTCGTTTACTGTGTACAAACTCGGATTAAAATAACAGATAATAATCTTCAGCATGGAAAATACTAAGAATTCTTCCTTGGCAAAGCTCTTTCCGGTCATGCTTTGCTTCTTCGCCATGGGCTTTGTGGATTTGGTGGGCATCGCCTCCAACTACGTGAAGGCCGACTTGAACCTGACCGACTCGCAAGCCAACATATTCCCGTCTCTGGTGTTCTTCTGGTTCCTCATCTTCTCCGTACCTACGGGTATGCTGATGAACCGCATCGGACGCAAGAAGACGGTGCTTCTCAGCCTTGTCATCACGTTTGCCTCTTTGCTTCTCCCGGTTTTCGGAGACGGCTACGTGCTGATGCTGCTCTCGTTCTCATTGCTGGGCATCGGCAATGCGCTGATGCAAACGTCGCTCAACCCGCTGCTTTCCAATATCGTAAGCGGCGAGCGGCTGGCAAGTACGCTCACCTTCGGACAGTTTGTAAAAGCCATTGCTTCGTTTCTGGCTCCATACATCGCCATGTGGGGAGCTACGCAGGCCATTCCGTCTCTGGGCATGGGCTGGAGGGTGCTGTTCCCGGTCTATATGGTTATTGCGGTGATTGCCATTCTCTGGCTGAGCGGTACTTCCATCCGCGAGGAAAAGGAAGAGGGACGCCCTTCCACCTTCGGGGAGTGCCTCGCCCTGCTGGGCAAGCCGTTTATCTTTCTCTGCTTCCTGGGCATCATGTGCCATGTGGGCATTGATGTAGGTACGAATACCACAGCGCCCAAAATCCTGATGGAGCGTCTGGGCATGACGCTGGCCGATGCCGGCTTTGCCACCAGCCTTTACTTCATTTTCCGCACGGCGGGTTGCTTTCTCGGCGCCTTCATTCTTCAGAAGATGGCTCCCCGAACCTTCTTCGGCATCAGCGTGTTATGTATGTTGGCTGCGATGGTAGGGTTGTTCGTTTTCCATGAAAAGACAATGATATACATTTGCATTGCCCTTATCGGTTTCGGCAATTCGAACATCTTTCCGGTTATCTTCTCTCAGGCGTTGCTTGCTATGCCACAAAAGAAGAACGAGGTTTCCGGTTTGATGATTATGGGGCTCTTCGGCGGTACGGTATTTCCGATAGCAATGGGCTTGGCAAGTGATGCTGTAGGACAAAGCGGTGCCGTGGCTGTGATGACGGTAGGGGTAGTGTACTTGTTCTTCTATATGCTGCGTATGAAGCGGTAATCTTTGTTCGCAGGCTGCGGACACATATCCCAAGGCTGCGGATATCTGTCCCAAGGCTGCGGATATCTGTCCCAAGGTTGCGGATGTCTATCCCAAGCCTTGGGATAGAGATAATCCTTAGTTCTTAGAGACTTTTTAATAGATAATTGGCAACTTTTCATTCTATAGTTAGGAACTTTTTTATTAGGTTTGCAGCGGGTAGGACATTGAGTTTGCCGTGAATAA
>OHRH01000936.1_pt1 | contig 16676 bp, 9 predicted proteins | sample 1578391 | NCBI WGS metagenome assembly OHRH01 (sample SAMEA3879599, study PRJEB24766) | human gut metagenome | biome: human-associated habitat; feature: feces | place: USA | collected 1985/1987 | reverse complement strand
TGTGAGAAAGTCCAGCAGTTAATGGCACATGGCAGAGAATGTGTTTGAAGCAGTCAAGCAGTCGGTCAGCACCAGAGAAGCGGCAGAGTTTTACGGGATAAAAGTCAGTCGAACTGGCATGGCCTGCTGTCCCTTTCACGATGATAAGAACCCCAGCATGAAGCTGAACGAGGAATATTTCTACTGTTTCGGCTGCGGAGCTACTGGCGATGTGATCGACTTTACTGCAAAGCTCTTTAACCTCTCCCCAAAAGAAGCGGCAGAGAAACTGGCACAGGACTTTGGCCTGATTTATGACAGTCAGGCCCCGCCCCGTAGGAGATATGTCCGGCAAAAAACCGAGGCACAAAAGTTTCGGGAGGACCGGCAGCGGTGTTATCGCGTACTGTCCGATTACTACTATCTGCTGAAAAAATGGGAGGCCGACCGTTCTCCCAGGACACCGGAGGAAGAACCGCACCCCCGTTTTGTGGAAGCGATCCAGAAGAAAACCTATGTAGAGTACCTGCTGGACCTTTTTCTTTATGAAAGTGAAGAAGAACAAAAGGCATGGATTGCAGAACACACAGCAGAAATCACACACTTGGAAAGGAGATTGAAAATCATGGCTGAGAACAAACCCACCAACCGAGAACGGCTAAGGGAAATCACAGATGGCATCGAGCAGGGCATCAAAGAACTGTTTGAGAGTGAAAAGTATATGCGCTATCTGTCCGTCATGTCCCGCTTCCACCGCTATTCGGTAAACAACACCATGCTCATCTATATGCAGAAGCCGGACGCCACTTTGGTAGCCGGATACAATAAGTGGAAAGACCAGTTTGAGCGTCATGTAAAAAAGGGCGAGCATGGCATTACCATCATTGCCCCGACACCGTATAAGAAGAAAATCGAGGAGCAGAAGCTGGACCCGGATACCAAGGCTCCGATTCTGGATAAAGACGGAAAGATCGTTACAGAGGAAAAAGAAATCGAGATCCCCATGTTTCGCCCGGTCAAGGTCTTTGATGTGAGCCAGACCGACGGGAAACCTTTGCCTGAGCTTGCATCATCCCTTTCCGGCAATGTGCCAAATTATGAGGCATTCATGGAGGCCCTGCGCCGCAGCGCACCGGTGCCGATTACTTTTGAAGCAATGGCCGCTGATACGGACGGCTATTTTTCTGCTGATCATCAGAAAATTGCCATTCGTCAGGGCATGAGCGAGGTGCAGACGGTTTCGGCCACGGTTCACGAGATTGCTCACAGCAAGCTCCACAATCAGAAAAAGATCCAGATTGCCAATGACGAGCAATATCAGGAGATCGAGCTGTTTGATAAACTTGGTCTGTTTTCCAACGGACGGATTGCTCGCGATAATCTGCCAGAGGGCGTTTATTGCTATGACCTGCGCGGTTCTGACTACGATCCTGGAGATCCGGTCTGTGTGGAAGAACGAGTGGTTGTAAACCATGCGGGCTCCGTTCTGCTGACAGAGCCGTTGGAACTGACGGAAGATGGACGCTTGATGCTGACCGAGGAAAAAGGGCTGAATTTTACCGGTGGCTTTTCTACCCTCTCCCAGTTTTTGCAGAAACAGAGGAAAGATCGTCACACGGAAGAAGTGGAGGCTGAAAGCATCTCCTATGCAGTCTGCAAATATTTTGGCATCGAGACCGGAGAAAACAGCTTTGGCTATATTGCAAGCTGGAGTCAGGGCAAGGAACTGAAAGAGCTGAGAGCCAGTTTGGAGACCATCAATAAGACCTCCGGCACTTTGATCTCTGACATTGAGCGCCACTATAAGGAAATCTGCAAAGAGCGCGGAATCGACCCTCATGCAAAGGTAGAGCCGGAACCCGCCCCGATAGAGCAGCCAGCAGATGCCGCTAAGGTATCTGATAGACAGCAGACCGGCGATCTGACCTACTATGTAGCAGAGTGCATGGAATTTCCAAACCTCGGAGAATACCACGATGATCTGTCTTTGGAGGAGGCGGTCCGCATCTATCAGGAGATTCCGGCAGAGCGAATGAACGGGATCAAGGGCATTGGCTTTGAGCTGAAAGATGGAAGCGACTATGAAGGACCGTTTCCGATTTTGACCGGGCAGACCATTGACCTGGACACCATCCAGGCAATCGACTATTACCGTGATAATCCTCTGGTGCAAAAAGCGGTAAAGGAACTGGCTGCGGCAATGCCGGAAATGGAAGTGCTGGGGTCGGACGCCAACCAGCAGGAGGCTTTGTTTCTGATTGACGATGCCACCTATCTTCATATCCAGTCCTGTGACAGCGGCTGGGACTATACCCTTTACGATGCCGCGTCCATGAAAGAGTTGGATGGTGGTCAGCTGGATATGCCGGAGATTTCCCGCATGAAGGCAGTTCTCCAGATTTGTGATGACAACGATTTGGGCAGAGACTCGGTAAAATACGCACCGTTGTCCATGATTGAGACCTTGCAGGAAACTGCCTACCAGCAGATGCAGGCAGAGGCCAGTCAGATGGCTGCTTCTTCTCAGCTGCCGGAAGCACAAGAGCAGGCGCTGGATGAATACCCTATGCCTGATGAGCAGGTATCTGCACCGGATATGCAGGAATACGGCTACTTCTATGATGGGATGCTCCCTGTCACCAGAGAACGGGCGCTGGAACTGGATGCCGCTGGTTTGACTGTCTATGTGCTGCATGAGGACAATACGGAGAGTATGGTATTTGACTCGCAGGAAATCATGGATCATGGCGGCATTTTCGGTGTGGACCGTGAGGAATGGGAGAAAAGCCCTCAGTTCCACGAAAAGGTCATGGAGCGTCAGGAACATCAGCAGGAACGCGAACAGGCATTTCTATCCCAGAACAGAGATTGCTTTGCCATCTATCAGGTGAGCCGTGACGATCCGCAGAATGTGCGCTTTATGAATCTGGACTGGTTAAAGTCCCATGCCATTTCCATAGACCGCAGCAATTATGACCTCATTTACACAGCTCCTCTGAGGGAGTCTGGCACGGTACCGGAGCAGCTGGAAAAACTATATGAGCAGTTTAATCTGCAAAAGCCGGCGGATTTTCACAGTCCTTCTATGAGTGTTAGTGACATCGTTGCGATCAAGCAGGACGGTAAGGTATCCTGTCATTACTGTGACAGTGTTGGTTTTACCCAGATCCTCGGATTCCTGCCGGAAAATCCGCTGAAAAATGCAGAGATGGCCGTGGAGGACGATTACGGCATGATCGACGGTATCATCAACAATGGCGCAAAAGAGCCTACGGTGGCAGAGCTGGAACAGCAGGCCCGAAGCGGTCAGCCCATTTCCCTGATGGACTTGGCTGACGCCGTTCATCGGGAGGAACGGGAAAAGAAAAAATCCGTTGTGGATCAGCTGAAAAGCCAGCCCAAAGCAGAACACAAAAAGACAGCACCCAAAAAGAGTGCGGAAAGGGAGATTTGATATGGGAAACTTTACTTTTGAGGAAATGAACCTGATGTGCATTTACAATACCGGCAGCCGCACCGGACTGATCGACAGCCTGCGTGAGATGCGCGGCGAGCTGGCCCCGGAGGAAACCGAGCTGCGGGAGTTGACAGACAGCGCACTGGGCAAGCTCCAAGCCATGAGTGATGCCGAGTTTGCCGAGCTGGAATTGTACCCGGATTTTGACCAGTAAACACCATAATCGCAGGGATGGGGTGGCAATATGCTACCCCATCTTTTACCCAAAAACCGAAAGGAGGACAGAACACTATGCCAACCAAAGCTGAACTATATGCACAGATGGCGGACAAGGTGGCAACGCAGCTCACGGGGAGCTGGCAGGAATGGGCAGGGTTTCTCACCACTGCTTCCCGCCTTTACAAGTACCCGTTCCATGAGCAGCTGATGATCTACGCCCAGCGACCGGACGCCACCGCCTGTGCGGAGTACGATTTGTGGAATGAAAAGATGGGCCGGTATGTAAGGCGCGGTTCCAAGGGAATCGCTCTGGTGGACGATTCCGGGGACAGGCCCCGCCTGCGTTATGTCTTTGATATTTCCGACACCGGAACCCGTGAACATTCCCGCACTCCCTGGCTGTGGCAGCTGGAGGAGCGCCATTTGGATTCGGTGCAGGCCATGCTTGAGCGCACCTATGATGTTTCCGGTGATGACCTTGCCGGACAGCTCACCGAGGTAGCCGGAAAACTGGCTGAGGAATACTGGACGGAGCATCAGCAGGACTTCTTCTATATCGTTGACGGTTCCTTTTTGGAGGAATATGATGAGTATAACATCGGAGTGCAGTTCAAGGCAGCCGCCACCGTCAGCATCACTTACGCTTTGATGTCCCGCTGCGGACTGGAGCCGGAACGCTACTTCGACCACGAAGATTTCATGGCAATCTTTGATTTCAATACCCCGTCAACCATCGGGGCGCTGGGAACAGCGGTCAGCCAGATCAACCAGCAGGTGCTGCGGCAGATCGGCGTTACCGTCCGAAATGCAGAGCGCGAAGCCAACCAAGAAAGGAGCAAACAAGATGAACAATCCCATGACCTATATCCAGAACGGAGACTATCTGATTCCCGACCTGAAGCTGAGCCAGCAGCCGGAGAAACCCCTGGGCAAGTACGGCAGGATGAGGAAAACCTACCTGAAGGAACATCGTCCCATCCTCTACAACCAGATGTTGCTGAGCGAGAAGCTGTACCCGCACCTTCTGGAGATCGACGAGACCGCCCAGAGCAGACTGGAGCAGATGATGCCCCAGCTGGCGAAGGAAGCGGGAGCCACCGAGGAACTGAAAGCCAGCGATCCCATGAAGTGGGTGGGGCTGATGAACACCTGCAAAGCTCAGGCCGAGGAAATCCTGATGGCGGAGCTTATCAACAGCTGACCCTAAACCTGTTCCTCTCCGAAGCGGAACAGATCCAATCCATAGATGAAGCAGAGAATGTAGCGCATACATCCTCTGCTTTTTCTTTTGCCCAAAATGACATCGACCATGTGCTGCGTTTGGGCGGCAATACAGACCGTCAAAGGGAGCGTGTGGTTGCAGCCTTTGAAAAGCAGAAAACCACCGCTGAGATTGCCGAGATACTGAAAACGCTGTACCACGGCGGCAATGGCCTTGGCAGTGTGAGCGCATGGTATGCCGAGGATGGTATCCATCTTTCCCATGGGAAGTCTGTCCGTTATGACAGGTCTGCCCAGGTCATTTCCTGGGAGAGCGCCGCAGAGCGTATCGGGGAGCTTTTGGAAAGTGGTCAGTTTGCCTCCAATGTGGAGCTTGCAGAAGCGGCAGGCTATGAACGCTCCCTCCTTGCAGAAAAGCTCTGGTATCTGTATCACGATCTCAGTGAGGGTGCCAGAGAAGCCGGATATTTGTCCTGCCTGTCAGAGATCAAAGGCAATGGTTTCCCGGAGGAGACCCGCCGCCTGACGGAGCAGCTGAGTGACCCGGCTTTCCGCCAGACCCTCAAGGAAGAATACGCTGCCTTCTGGACTGCCTATCAGCAGGACCGTGACCTGTTGCGTTTTCACTATCATAGACCGAGGAAGATCTGGGAGAACCTGAAGGACCTTGACCTGCCCCGCAGGACCTTTTCTTCAGAGCTTTCCAAAGTGCCAACCGTCCAGCACTTTATTACCGAGGATGAGATCGACACCGCCATGACCGGCGGAAGCAGTTTCGCCGGAGGAAAAGGCCGTATCTATGCGTTCTTCATGGCAAACCATACGGATAAGGAGAAAGTGAGATTCCTTAAAGACGAGTATGGCATTGGCGGACGCTCTCATGCCCTGTCCGGCGCAACACACAGCGGCGAAGATCACGATGGGAAAGGACTGCACTATAAAAAGCAGGACTGCCCGGATGTTCACTTGAACTGGGAAAAGGTTGCCAAGCGCATTACCTCACTTGTCCAGAAAGGCCGCTATCTTACCGAACAGGAACAAGCGCAGTATGACAAGATCCAGGCTGAAAAGGATCTGGCAGAAGAAGATGCCATTTATGCCCGGCAGCCGGAGATAGAGGAAGAAACGCCAAAGCCTACCCTTCGGGAGCAGTTTGAGCAGTATAAGCCTGTGGTGACTGCCGCCATATCTGAGGATGTGGCATATCGAAATGCCTGCGGTCATTCCGACCGTGAAAATGCTGTCATCGAGGGCAATGCCGCTGTGCGCCGTGCGGTTCTTGGCTCTAAGGATATGGAGCTGATCCGCCTTTATTCGGATGTGCCGGAGTTCCGCCAGCGTTTGCACCGGGAAGTGATCGACGAAACCTATCCAAAGCTCCATGAGCTTCTGCGCCCTCTTTCTCAGGAAGATATTGATACTGCCCTTTGTGCATGGAACGGCAATATCGAGAGTAAACACGCTGTCGTCCGCTATATGAAAGACCATGCAAGAGAGAAGGATACCGCTGCATGGCTGGCTCAGGAATACGGTGGCGGCAACAGCCCGTTCGTTGTCCGTGCCGGAAGCCCGGAGGAAACACAGCTGCCCTGGCCGAAGGTACAGCGCAGGCTTGCCCAGCTTATTCAGGAGGACCGGTTCTATACCGAAGAAGAACAGGACCGGTTCGACAACATCGACCCTATTGCCATCCGGGAAGCTCTGGAGGAAAGAGGAATCGTCAACGGACAGGTGGCAGATCCGGAAAAACTGGACAATTCCTCATTTATCCAGCAGGTAATGTCGGATGTAGAGCAGATTGCAGCTGCCGAGACAGAACAGACTTCCGAAGTTTCCATTTCCGATGAGGAATATGATGCAGTTCGCCGCCCGACTCCGCAAAGAACCTCCTATGACCCTGCCGCCCCAGTCTATGCCGTGGGCGATAGCGTGTATATCGAGGATGACGCCTATCAGATCACCGAGCTGCGGGAGGACACCGTACAGCTTCTGCCCACCGGGATGGTATATCCCATCTACCGGGCAGAGCGCAAAGAACAGTTCGAGCAGCTGCTTCGGGCAGACCGCCGCAATGCTTACTATACCGAGTTTCTTCCCATTGACCCGGACAAGGCAGATCAGGATCTGCGGGATGTATTGGCCCATGGACTGATGGATGAAGCGGATAAAAAGCAGCTTTCCACGCTGCTGCAATCCGGCAGGAGCAACAGTGAGATCGCCTACTGGCTGAGCAGAGCCTACCCTCATGAGATTGAGACCCTGAATCTGGAGACCGGCGATATTGCCGATTACCGTACCACGGCACAGGGCATGGAGCTGGAAGTCATGGATGCAGAGGAAAAGCGTCTGGCTGTGCTGTATTTCCGCTGGGATGAGGTTGCGCCTTTGCTGCGCGGGATGTATGCCCGTCAGCTGGATGGCTTTGGACAAGAACAGCCCCAACCGTCTGCCGAATCCCCAGCCTTTCATTCCGAGACCGTGGCCGTCTATCCGGGCGATAAGAACAATCTGCCTTATGATGTGGTGGTGGAACGGTTGCATATTGAGGAGCCGGAGCCGCCAGCCCCTGTAACAGAGCCGGAAAAAACCTTTGAGGAAGTGTTGGATGAACACCCGGTTTCCATTCAGGTCAACGGCCAGTGGCAGACCTTCCCCAATGCCAAAGCTGCCGAGGAAGCCTCCTATGAGGAATACAAGGCTAACCTGCGCCGCAATGCAAAAAACTTCCGCATTACCGATGAGCATTTGGGCGAAGGCGGTCCAAAAGCCAAGTTCCAAGCAAATGTTAATGCCATTCGTTTGCTGAAAGAGCTGGAATCTGCCGGACAGCAGGCAAGCCCCGAACAACAGGAGATTCTTTCCCGCTATGTGGGCTGGGGCGGTATTCCTGATGCTTTTGACCCAGAGAAACTGGCATGGGCTTCCGAGTATACCCAGCTGAAAGAGCTGCTGACCCCGGAGGAATATGCCGCCGCCAGAAGCTCTACCCTCAATGCCCATTACACCAGCCCTACGGTTATCCAGGCAATCTATGAAGCGGTGGGGCGCATGGGCTTTGAGACCGGAAATATTTTGGAGCCATCTATGGGTGTGGGCAACTTCTTCGGTATGCTGCCGGAGGAAATGAGAAACAGCCGTTTGTACGGTGTGGAGCTGGACCCGGTTTCCGGGCGTATCGCAAAGCAGCTCTATCCCAAGGCGGACATCACAGTAGGCGGCTTTGAGACCACTGACAGGCGTGACTTCTTTGACCTTGCCATCGGCAATGTGCCTTTTGGTCAGTATCAGGTCAATGACAAAGTCTACAACAAGCTGAATTTCAACATTCATAATTACTTTTTCGCCAAAGCACTGGATCAGGTGCGTCCCGGCGGTGTGGTGGCTTTTGTGACCTCCCGCTATACCATGGACGCCAAGGATTCCACCGTGCGCCGCTATCTTGCCCAGCGTGCCGAGCTGCTGGGAGCTATCCGTCTGCCTAATGACGCGTTCAAAAAGAATGCCGGTGCCGAGGTGGTATCGGACATCATCTTCCTCCAAAAGCGGGACCGCCCGCTGGACATCGTGCCGGAATGGACCCAGACCGGACAGACGGAGGACGGGTTTGCCATCAACCGGTATTTTATCGACCACCCGGAAATGGTGCTGGGCAGACAGGAGCCGGTAAGCACTGCTCATGGTATGGACTACACCGTGAACCCTATCGAGGGACTGGAGCTTTCCGACCAGCTGCATGATGCGGTGAAGTATATTCATGGCACTTATCAGGAGGCAGAGCTGCCGGAGCTGGGCGAAGGCGAAGCTATTGACACCTCCATTCCTGCCGACCCCAATGTGAAGAACTATTCCTATGCCATTGTAGACGGGCAGGTGTACTACCGGGAAAACAGCCGTATGGTGCGCCCTGACCTCAACGCCACCGCCGAAGCCCGTGTAAAAGGTCTTGTGGGACTGCGTGATTGTGTGCAGGAACTGATCGACCTTCAGATGGATGCAGCGGTTCCGGACAGCACCATTCGGGAGAAGCAGGCGGAACTGAACCGGCTCTATGACAGCTTTTCTGCCAAATACGGTCTCATCAATGACCGTGCAAACCGTCTGGCCTATGCAGATGATTCTTCCTATTACCTGCTCTGTGCGCTGGAAGTTATCGACGAGGACGGAAAGCTGGAGCGCAAGGCGGACATGTTCACCAAACGGACCATCAAGCCCCATCAGGCGGTGGCTGTGGTGGATACGGCAAGTGAAGCACTGGCGGTGTCCATCTCGGAAAAAGCCTGCGTAGATATGAGCTATATGAGTCGGCTTACCGGAAAAACAAAAGAAGCACTGGCCGGAGAACTGCAAGGCGTGATCTTCCGTGTGCCGGGACAGCTGGAACAGGACGGCACACCCCATTATGTGACTGCTGATGAATACCTTTCCGGCAATGTACGCCGCAAACTGCGTCAGGCGCAGCGGGCGGCACAGCAGGACCCTTCTTTTGCAGTCAATGTGGAAGCTCTTACCGCCGCCCAGCCCAAAGACCTGGATGCGTCGGAGATCGAGGTGCGTCTGGGCGCTACCTGGATCGACAAAGAGTACATCCAGCAGTTTATGTACGAGACCTTCAACACCCCGTTTTATCTCCAGCGCAGCATTGAGGTCAACTATTCCTCCTTTACTGCTGAATGGCAGATCAAGGGGAAATCTTCTGTATCCTACAACGATGTGGCAGCTTATACCACCTACGGAACCAGCCGCGCCAACGCCTACAAGATTCTGGAGGATTCCTTAAACCTGCGGGATGTCCGTATCTATGACACCATAGAGGACGCAGACGGAAAAGAGCGCCGCGTACTAAACGCCAAGGAGACCACTCTGGCTGCCCAAAAACAGCAGGCTATCCGGGAAGCCTTTAGGGACTGGATCTGGAGAGACCCGGAGCGCCGCCAGACTTTGGTGCGCCAGTACAACGAAGAAATGAACTCTACCCGTCCCCGCGAGTATGATGGCAGCCATATCACTTTTGGCGGCATGAACCCGGCCATTACCCTGCGGGAACACCAGAAAAGTGCCATCGCCCATGTGCTGTATGGCGGAAATACCCTGCTGGCACACGAAGTAGGCGCGGGCAAAACCTTTGAGATGGTGGCCGCTGCGATGGAAGCCAAACGCCTGGGCTTGTGCCAGAAATCTCTCTTTGTGGTTCCCAACCACCTGACTGAGCAGTGGGCATCGGAGTTTCTGCGCCTCTATCCTTCTGCCAACATCTTAGTCACAACCAAAAAGGACTTTGAGACCCATAACCGCAAGAAGTTCTGCGCCCGTATTGCGACCGGTGACTACGACGCCATCATCATGGGACACAGCCAGTTTGAGCGTATCCCCATCAGCCGGGAGCGTCAGGAACGGCTTCTCTATGAGCAGATCGACGAGATCACCGAGGGTATCGCAGAGGTGCAGGCCAGCGGCGGCGAGCGTTTTACCGTCAAGCAGCTGGAGCGTACCAGAAAGTCTCTGGAAGCCAGACTGGAAAAGCTGCAAGCCGAGGGGCGAAAAGACGATGTGGTAACTTTTGAGCAGCTGGGTGTGGACCGTTTGTTTGTGGACGAGGCCCACAACTATAAAAACCTGTTTCTATACACAAAAATGCGGAATGTGGCTGGTCTTTCCACATCGGACGCGCAGAAATCCTCCGATATGTTTGCCAAGTGCCGCTATATGGATGAGATCACCGGAAACCGTGGCGTGATTTTTGCCACCGGCACCCCGGTCAGCAACTCCATGACCGAGCTTTACACCATGCAGCGTTATCTTCAATATGAACGCCTGCAAGAACTGAACATGACCCACTTCGACTGCTGGGCTTCCCGATTTGGGGAGACCGTCACAGCATTGGAGCTGGCACCGGAAGGCACCGGCTACCGGGCAAGAACGAGATTCAGCAAGTTCTTTAATCTGCCGGAGCTGATGAACCTGTTCAAAGAAGTGGCGGACATTAAGACTGCCGACCAGTTAAATCTCCCTACCCCGGAAGTGGAGTACCACAACATCGTGGCGCAGCCCACCGAACATCAGCAGGAAATGGTCAAAGCTCTTTCGGAGCGTGCATCGCTGGTACACAGCGGAACTGTTGACCCGTCCCAGGATAACATGCTCAAGATTACCTCGGATGGCCGTAAGTTGGGGCTTGACCAGAGGATCGTCAACCAGATGCTGCCGGACGAACCTGGCACAAAGGTCAATCAGTGTGTGGACAACATCATGCAGATCTGGCGGGACGGCAAAGCTGACAAGCTGACCCAGCTGGTGTTCTGCGACATTTCTACACCACAGGCAAAAGCTCCTGCAAGCAAGGCGGCGAAAACGCTGGATAATCCACTGCTTCACGCATTGGAAGGCACTGTGCCTCTGCCGGAGCAGGAGCCGGCCTTTACGGTATATGACGATATTCGTCAGAAACTTATTGCCCAGGGGATGCCTGCCGACCAGATCGCTTTTATCCATGAAGCCAATACCGAAGTGCGGAAAAAGGAGCTGTTCTCTAAAGTCCGTACCGGTCAGGTGCGTGTCCTTTTGGGCAGCACCGCCAAGATGGGCGCAGGCACCAATGTGCAGGACCGTCTGGTGGCACTTCATGACCTGGACTGTCCGTGGAGACCGGGAGACCTTGCCCAGCGCAAGGGCCGTATCGAGCGCCAGGGCAACCAGAATCCTCTTGTCCATGTGTACCGCTATGTGACCGAAGGAACCTTTGACGCATACCTCTGGCAGACGGTGGAGAATAAGCAAAAATTCATCAGTCAGATCATGACTTCTAAATCGCCGGTGCGCTCCTGCGATGATGTGGACGAAACAGCACTTTCCTTTGCCGAGATCAAGGCTCTGTGTGCCGGAGATCCCCGTATCAAGGAGCGTATGGATTTGGATGTGGAGGTATCCCGCCTGAAGCTGATGAAAGCCGACCACCAGAGCAAGCAATATCGTCTGGAGGACCAGCTGCTCAAATACTTCCCGGAGGAGATTGAAAAGCACAAAGGTTTTATCAAGGGCTTTGAATCCGATCTGGAGGTTTTGGCAGTTCACCCGCACCCAGAGGACGGCTTTGCCGGTATGGAGATTCGTGGAGACCTGCTGACCGATAAGGAGAACGCTGGTGCAGCTCTTTTGGATGCCTGCAAGGAGGTCAAAACCTCCGATCCGGTGCAGATCGGCAGCTACCGGGGTTATGCCATGTCCGTGGAATTTTCCGCCTGGAAACAGGAATATACGCTCCTGCTGAAAGGACAGATGACCCACCGGGCAACCCTTGGTACAGACCCTCGCGGAAATCTTACCCGTATCGACAATGCCCTCGCCCAGATGCCCCAGCGTCTGGAGGCGGCAAAGGCCCAGCTGGATAACCTCTATCAGCAGCAGGCTGCCGCAAAGGAGGAAGTCGGAAAGCCATTCCTTTATGAAGAAGAACTGAGAAGCAAAAACGCCCGTCTGGTGGAGTTGGATACCCTGCTCAACATCGACGGAAAGGGGCAGGCACACACCGAGTCTGTTGTTGCCAAAAGCACACGGCCTTCGGTGCTGGATAACCTAAAACGCCCGGTGCAACCCCGCAGTACAGACAAGAAACCAAAACAGCATGAGGAGGTGCGATAACATGAATACTAACGATCTGAATACAGCTCTTTATGAAAAGATGGCTGCCGAACAGGACAAGTTCCGGGACTGGCTGAAAAGCCAGCCCCCGGAAGAAGTCTTAAACCATGCCTATGAGTACACCATCCGCGAGGACATCGTGATGGCAATAGAGGAACTGGAGTTGACCGACACCCAGGCTCAGGCACTTTTGGAATCTTCTTTGCCGCTGGCGGATGTGTACCGCTACTTTGAAAAGCTGGAGACCGGTCACATGGATGTGATCCGGGACAGCATTGAGAACCGTGCCGACGATGTGTGCAGAGCTAAAGAGGAACTGCGAACAACACCGATCTATCCCCATTCAGCTGCCTATGCGAGAGAACATGGGGAGCTGGAGCAGTACCGAGCTTCCAACAATGTAAATCGCCAATGCAAGGAGTCTATTGAAGCGGCGGTGCGGGAGCACTTCGACGGAATGTATCTCAGCCACGATGCGGCAAAGGGTGTGATCGAGACCTATGGCATGGAGCGTGTGTCCATGGTTCTGTCTAACACGGTCCAGCTTCAGGACTGGGATGGGCGTTACTCCCGACGCAATAAGGAATGGGCTAAGACCATTCCCAACGAGAACCCCGAAACCGTCCGTTGTGGTTATGTCCTGAACAGCCACCCTGCTGTGCTGGATGGCTTTATTGATCTGGTGCGAGAAGAACAGCAGCGTAGCCGTACTCAGGGAGAAAAACTGCAACCGTCCCGCCCCTCAGTACGGGATAAGCTCAAACAGGAGCTGCCTGCCCATAAGCCTGCCGCCCCGAAGAAACGGGAGCCGGAGCGATAACTATGGCAAAGCGTAAGCGGGATATGCAATTAAACTTTAGAGTTTCAGCGGAGGAGCTTGCTGTGATTGAGCAAAAAATGTCTCAGTTTGGAACCTCCAACCGTGAAGCCTATCTAAGAAAAATGGCGCTGGATGGGTATGTAGTCAAGCTGGAGCTGCCGGAGTTGAAGGAGCTTGTTTCCCTGATGCGCCGAAGCAGCAACAACTTAAACCAGCTGACCCGTAAAGTGCATGAGACTGGGCGGGTTTATGATGCTGACTTGGAGGATATATCCCAGCGGCAGGAACAGTTATGGGAGGGCGTAGAGGAAATCATTACCCAGCTTTCCAAACTCTTATAACAGGGATAGATACTCCATTTGCGGAGGGAGGAACGGCATTACTTCGCTGCTCCTCTCTCCGCTTTTTCTTTTTATCGGTATCCTTGTCTTTTGCCTGCCCATGCCGGATAATATGATTAGAAAAGATACCAAGAACGCTGCAAGGAGGAAATGACATGAAGATTTTGAAAGGGCTTTTGATGATTATAACTGCACCGGTCATTTTGGTTCTGACACTTTTTGTCTGGCTCTGCACGGGGCTGATCTACATATCCGGTCTGGTGCTCGGCCTGTTCAGTACCGTGATTGCTCTGCTTGGTGTGGCTGTGCTGCTTACCTATTCCCCGCACAATGGTGTGATTCTGCTGGTCATGGCATTTTTGATTAGCCCGATGGGGCTGCCACTGGCTGCAATCTGGCTGATGGGTAAGGTGCAGAGTTTGAAATTTGCAATTCAGGAGTTGGTTTATGGATAAAAATACGCAAAACCATAAAATGCCAGACACCGTCTGTTAAATTTGGGAAAAGGAATTTTATATCCACGACTTTACTTTTTAACTAATATTGAATATAATATTAGTACGAAAGGAAGTGACATGATGGGACAATTTGAACAGCTGGATCAGATGCTAACAGCACAAGAAGGAATGCTGCGAACATCACAGGTCGTATCCTCTGGAATTTCAAAGCCGGTATTTTATGATTATGTGCGTTCACGAGATTTGGATAGAGTTGCACATGGGATTTATCTGTCCAAAGATTCCTGGGTGGATGCCATGTATCTGCTTCATTTGCGATTTGAACAAGCAGTATTTTCACATGAAACAGCTTTATTTTTTCACGATCTGACAGACCGTGAACCAATAGAATATACAGTTACGGTCAAAACTGGATGCAATCCAAGCAAAATGAAAGCAGAAGGCATTCAAGTTTTTACGATTAAAGCAGACTTACATGATGTAGGACTTACAACAGCGAAAACTCCGTTCGGGCATACTGTGCCGGTTTATGATATGGAGCGAACGATCTGTGATTTGCTCAGAAGCCGTAGCAGAATTGAAATTCAGACCTTTCAGGGAGCACTGAAAGCGTATGCCCGTAGAAAAGATAAGAACCTGCGAGCTTTAATGCAATATGCTGGGATGTTCAAGGTGGAAAAAATTTTACGACAGTATTTGGAGGTACTTTTATGATAAAAACAGCAAGGCAGCTTAAAGATTTAATACGAAACCTTTCCAGAGAAAAATCCGTAGATGCTCAGATTTTAATGAGGAACTACATGATGGAGCGTTTTTTGGAGCGTATTTCTCTTTCTGAGTATCGTGATAAGTTTATCTTGAAGGGTGGTATGTTGGTAGCGGCTATGGTTGGATTGGATGCCCGCTCTACGATGGATTTGGATGCAACCATAAAAGGAGCTAATGTTAATGTGGAGGATATTGAGAATCTAATTTCATCAATCGTAACTGTTCCGATTGATGATGGTGTTAAATTTCAGCTGAAAAGTATTTCGGAGATTATGGATGAAGCAGAGTATCCGGGGATTCGTGTCAGCATGAGTACAACATTCGATGGTGTAGTGACCCCTTTGAAAATTGATATTTCTACGGGAGATGCAATCACTCCAAGAGAGGTTCGGTATTCATTCAAACTTATGCTGGAAGATCGCTCCATTGATATTTGGGCTTATAATTTAGAAACTGTGCTGGCAGAAAAACTGGAAACCATTATTACCAGAACCACAACCAATACCCGCATGAGAGATTTCTACGATATTTACATTTTAGAACAGCTGCATGGAACCACGCTGAACCCGAAAATTTTACATGATGCGCTTCTGGCAACTGCTCATAAACGGGGATCGGAGAAGTATCTTAACCAGGCTGAAGAAGTTTTTGACGAAGTGGAAAATGATTCGGTTATGCAAAAACTTTGGGAGGCATACCGTAAAAAGTTTTCTTATGCTTCTGATTTGGAATGGGATGTGATTATGAAAGCAATTCGCAGGTTATATGTTCTTTGCGAGAAGGGCATCAGCTTATGAAAAAGCATGGACACTATTGTAAAGTTTGTGGTGAATACAAAGCCAACGAAAAATTTTCAGGCAAAGGTCATGCATCCCACATTTGTAAATCCTGTGCTTCGCTACCAGCAGAAAAGCAGGCTGAACTGATGACACTGAATCGTCTTTTGAATCTTCCATGGAGGCTATCGAAAGAGCAGTTGTCCTGGCTGAAAAATCGACTAAAGGATAGGCGGCCTGATGTCCGTGCATTGGCGCAAGAGCAATATGAAATGAGATTTCCACCAAGACACTTAGAAGATGATGAGTTCAATTTTTTCGATGAAGAAAGTTTTATAGAATAGTGAAAGCTGTCTGCTATGGCAGGCTGTTTTCTTTTCGGGAAGGAGGTCTGACCTATGGCAACCACGAGAATCATGCCGCTTCATGTCGGCAAGGGCCGCACAGAAAGTCGGGCGATCAGTGACATCATCGACTATGTGGCCAACCCAAAGAAAACAGATAACGGCAGGCTCATTACCGGCTATGCGTGTGACAGCCGAGCTGCTGATGCAGAGTTTCTTCTGTCCAAACGACAGTATGCAAATCTGACCGGCAGAAATCAGGGTGCAGATGATGTGATCGCCTACCATCTCCGTCAGGCATTTAAGCCCGGCGAAGTTACGCCAGAAGAAGCTAATCAGATCGGCAGGGAGCTGGCACTGAAGCTCACAAAAGGAAACCATGCCTTTGTTGTCTGCACCCATGTGGATAAGCACCATGTCCATAACCACATCATCATAAATTCTACCACGCTGGACTGTCAGAAAAAATTCCGCAACTTCTGGGGCTCCACCTGGGCGATCCGGCGCATGAATGACAAGCTGTGCCTGGAGCATGGGCTTTCCATTGTAGAGAATCCGAAGCCCAGCCGCAACCACTACGGCACATGGATGGGAAGTCAGAAACAGCCTTCCCATCAGGAGCAGCTACGCTGGGCCATCGATGCTGCCCTGGAGGAAA
>OHRH01000928.1_pt1 | contig 16804 bp, 10 predicted proteins | sample 1578391 | NCBI WGS metagenome assembly OHRH01 (sample SAMEA3879599, study PRJEB24766) | human gut metagenome | biome: human-associated habitat; feature: feces | place: USA | collected 1985/1987 | reverse complement strand
CCATTACTACATCCAGTAGCCAATTCCTATTATAAAACTTCAATGTGAAAACATTATTAATTCCAATAAATTTCTTGCGATTGCCTTTACAAATTCTTTAAATAATCCTCCACATTGTTTTCTTCATAATCTTTTCTTCTTTTTCTTTAACACAAAAAGAGTTTCTTGTTCATGCCACAGAAACTCTTTTGTACTCTATAATCGAAAAAAACCTATTATCAATAGCTTTAAAATACTATATTGGTCAGCATGTTTACATCTCAAGCTTTCACTGAATTTGCCAATCGATAATGTCAAATTCATTATACATACAAAATTTTAACATGCCATCGTTTTTCTAACTTATATAGTCATTTTTTTTTAATTATCACTTTAATTTAAAAGCACTATACGTTTTTATAACCACACAACTTCGCAATCACTTGAATCAATATATTCCTGTCTAAAGGCTTTGATACATGCGCATTCATACCTGCTTTTTTAGCCTTTATTTTATCTTCCATAAACGCATTAGCTGTCATCGCCACAATTGGAATATCATGATCAAATGAGCGAATCACTTGAGTGGCTTGTAAACCATCCATTTCCGGCATCATTATATCCATTAAGATAATGTCAAAAGATTCGGGTGCGTTCTTATAGATATCCACCGCTTCTTTACCATTTGTAGCACAAGTAACTCTAGCCCCTTCGTTTTCGATAATGAACCTGGCAATTTCCATATTCAATTCATTATCTTCTACAAGTAAAACGCTAAGTCCTTCAATCGATGCGGAAGCTGATTCTTTAACTCTTTCATTTTTATGTTCTTCATCGATTTTAAATGGAATGTGTATCACAAATTGAGAACCCACACCTTCTTGACTTGTAAACGCAATGGATCCACCCATCTTTTCAACAAGGCTTTTTGCGATGGGCATACCCAAACCTGTCCCCACATATTTAGAACGACTTCCCATATGTTCTTGGGCAAAAGGCTCAAAGATTTTGTTTTGGAATTCTTTAGACATACCAACACCTGTATCACGACAAATAAATTCAATAATGACATGGGATGGTTCTTTCGATTCAAGTTCCCTATAACTTACATAGATAAATCCATTATCCCGATTGTATTTAATGGCATTGGAAAGAACATTCATTAATACACGCTTTACATGGATTGGACTTCCCATCAAATATGGATGGGTAATACTTTTTTCTTCTTCGACAATTTGAATATTACGCTCTTTTGCGAGTTCTTCTACTATTCCAATCGTTTCATCACTCAACTTATCTATATTAAATCCAACTTCTTCAAGGACGATTTCACCCGACTCAAGCTTACTCATGTCTAATACTTCATTCACTAATTCAAGTAATGTATTTGAAGCATCTTTGATCTTTGCACGACAATGGGCCTGCTTTTCAATATCATCACTATAATGATTCCCAACTTCAACCATACCAATGATTCCATTGATTGGAGTACGAATATCGTGAGACATTCTTTGAAGAAATTCGGTTTTGGCAACATTAGCCGCCTCTGCCTTTTTAGCTGCCTTTAATAATTCTTCTTGGTGCACCTTCTCTTTTTCTTGTTCTTTAACCTGTCTTATACGATTATTGCGATGACCAATATATCTTAGTACAAGCACAAACAATATATATACAAGTAAAATCGCAACTAATTTTGTGAAAACACCTTCAAATACCACATGATCTGGAATATAGGCAAAGATATAATAATTACTTTGTTTCAACATAATGCCATAATAGCCTGCACCTTTATTATTAAAATGATAAATATGTTGACTATCCTTGTTTCCTTTTAATAATTGAACAATTTCATTCTTCTTTGTCGAAGCATGAAGTAGTGATTTATCATTACTCGCAATGATGCTTCCTTCATCGCAAACAAGAATAGTTCCATCCGATTTTGTACTATATCCCTTCAACAAATTTTGAAGTGTTAAATTATAATTCTGCGCAAAATAAGCGGAAGTATAAAAATAAGTAGCCACAATGCCAGGTGCATCACTTCTTGCACATGTCGCAATATCTAAATGAGACCCATCATTCAATTCAACACGTTGTGCATATGTTCTTTCTGGACAATTCATATAATTCAAAACAATATCTTTACTGATATATTGATGAACTTGTTTTAAAATGGAATCATTTGTACTATAGGAACTTTCTATATTCCCATTTTCATCCAATACAAGAATCCCATCCATCCATAATGTACTAAGATTATCCTTTAGAAAAGCTTGATCTATAAGTTTTCCTGCATCTACTTTACTTTGAAGATTCGTTTGAAGCTGACGACAACTCTCAATCGTTCTTAATAAACTCTTCGATTCACTCGCCTCATTATAATGGGTATATGTAGAACATTGTATCTTTACATAATTTACAATTTTTACCAACTTGGTTTCTGTTTCATCTTTTTGCGTTTGGATAAAATAAAATGCAGAAGAGAAAATCATACAAACCCCTAGTAGTGCTGTCAGTATATGGTAGTAACAATTTTTAATACGCAAAATCATCCACCTCCAAATACTTTTCTGGATTCGTTAGATATTTACCTATAATCTTTTTAGATGTGCCATCTTGTCTCATCTCATTTAATGTTTGATCCAACTTCTCACAAAGATCACGCTTATCATTTTTTGAGAAAGCTACACCAATGCCTACTCGCATCAATGGTTCTTCTAGAATACGAAAATCCGCATTATAGTCCTTCATATATTGAATAATCGATTCTTCATGAGCGCCAATCGCATCCACATACCCTTTTTGCAGGAATGTAAAGATCAATTCTCTATGGTTTAAACTAATCAAGTTACCTACATCATAATTGCCATTTAATAAAATATCTTCTGGCTTGGTGGTCGATTGCATAGCTATATTTTTATCTTTTAAATCATCCAAAGTATAAATATCACTATCATTATTGACCGCAATCACCTGACGACTTGCGATATATGGACCAGCCCACTTATAGTCATTCAATCTTCCTTCCATGGAAAAACATGCCATGATACAATCGATTTTTCCACTTTCTAAAAGTTCCTTATTCTTTTCCCAATCAATATAAACCACTTCAACTCTGTATCCCAATCGCTTAAACGCTTCGGTTGCCAAATCCACATCAATACCTGTAGGATTTCCATCCTCATTCAAATAGTTGTAAGGGGGATAATTATCACTACCTAAAGTAATAACAGGTAAATTGGATTCATCCGATTCTAAATCACTTGTCTTACATCCACTTAGTAAACAAACAAGTAAAGATAGACTCAATAAACTTGTAATTATTCGTTTCCCTTTCAAATCATATCCTCCTATCTATTTGACCAATCACACCAATATATTGATCTGTATCCAAACCAGACCACAACGTATGAAATTTTATATTTAACTCTTTAAATTGTAAAGTAAACTCTTTATTTTCCACAGAAGTTTCCTTTAAATGTTTTTTAACTTCTTCCACCACTTCGTCATTCACATCAAATGACTCAAATTCCGAAACACTCTTTTTATACTTTTTATTTTTCTCTCGATCTATAATAGTTAACTCACCAATTAAAGGATTATAATCAAATAAGACTTTAGATTGACTCAATTCAAAAAAGTCCATCTTTTCCTTTAAAAAATCAATAATGCGCTGTGAATGATCATTGTATGGCAATGTTTCTGATTTTAAAATTTCACCAGACAATTTTTTTGCCTCATGATAATCCTTATAATCGTCCTTTTGCGTTTTAAAAGCCAAATATATATCTGTACCCACCTCTTTTAAACACTCTACTAACAATGGATTGAAACATCCACACTCTCCATCCAAAATCATTTGAATCGCCGTTCTATAATCATATGCGTTTTTATATACACGCGTACTTGTCAAGGCATCAAAAACATCCGCAACCGATACAACTTGGGCAGAAATAGGAATATCATTCCCCACTAAACCATCAGGATAGCCCTTTCCATCAAAGCGTTCGTGGTGCCATCTACAAATTTCATAAGCCATTTGAATCAATGGATTATCATTCGGATATTCCATACTACGAATCATTTTTGCGCCAAGTAAAGTATGTGTCTTCATAATTTCATATTCTTCATCCGTAAGCTTTGTCGGTTTATTTAAAATCTCTTTTGAGATTGACACCTTACCAATATCGTGTAAAGACGATGCCGTCGCAATCAATGTAATATCAGACTCCGTTAAAGGATACGCATCCGTTTTCTCAACTAACCTTCTTAAAAGCATCTGCGTGGCAATACGAATATGAAGAATATGTTCACGACTCTCCTTATTGTATGTTCCTACAACACTACTCAAGATATTGATCATCACTTTATTGTTTTCTTCTTTTTCATACACCTGATTCACTACTACATTGGTCAATCGTTTTTGATTGGCATATAAAACAAGTGTATTCATAACTTTTCGCTTAATAATAAACGCATCAAAAGGACGTTGAATATATTCAACAGCTCCTAAATTATATGCCTTTTCAATAATTGAAGTCTCTTCTTCTGCAGAAATCACAATTATCGGAAATTCTTCAATCCACTGATACTTATTCATATATTCCAAAACTTCAAACCCATTCATTTTTGGCATATTGATATCCAAAAACATTAAATCAATTGTCCAATCCTTTTGTAGAATGGAAATGGCTTCTAAACCATCATTGGCCAATATATATTGATAGTTCTCACCCAATATTTCCATCAATAATTCCTGATTGAATTTGGAGTCATCCACAATCAAAATTTTCTGTCTTTCTTCTAAACTTTTCATAACCCTATTCCCACTTCATCATATAACCATATGATTAGTTAGCTAAAGTTTACATCTAAAAAAACTTGTTTTCAAGAACAAACGTGAACATTTCACAAGCTTTTTTATAACCAAAAAAGCCTGGCATTTATATTGCCAAGCCATTGTATTTATTGACCTATCTTGTTCATTGCCAAGATTTCATTTTCAAGCGCTTCTTTATAAGAATCTAACTGTTTCGTTCTAGCGCTTTCATACACTTTGATTTCTTCACTTACATCATCTCCATCTTCTTTATTTAATAAAGATGTTGTAGCGTTTTTTGTGTTTGCGAAATAGTAGCCTTTATCATTGCCCCACCACTTATTGTTTTCAACTGCCTTATCTGCATGCGCATCAATTTTAGCAGCCGCATTTGGTGAGAATAAGTAATAATTGTATTCACACAAACCATTTAATTGGTATGCCACATCGAGAGCATCACTTACTTTGTCTTTCTTTAAATCTTGAATGATTTCATCCATATATTCAATGTTATTTTGATATCCCACGTGTTTCATCACAACATCACTCGAGAATACAATTCCGACAAAGTTATCCTGTACATATTTAAATAAGTCTAATACTTTCTTATTGTAGGCTTTTCCTTCTTTTTGAATTGAAGTGACATCCGATTTAGAACTTACCGCCTTTACATAACGATCATTAATATCTTGACCCTCGGCATTTAATGACTCTACTTCTTTTTTAAATACAGCTAAAGCCTTGTCCCAATCCTTTTTAGAAACACCAGCTTCCAAAGCTAAATCTTCATTAAAGCTTTCCTTTAAATCATCAATGGTAGCCTGCATATTTAAAGACATAGCTGGAAGCTGATCGATGGCGATAGCCATACTTCCAAATACCGCAATATTAGCCTTCATCACCTTTTCACTATACGTATCCGTATTATCGGATTCTGTATGATAATGAAGTTGTGTCCAAGTATATTCACTATCATCCTTTGTTTCTCCAGAACAAGTATCCGTTGTATTCAAGAAATAAGGAACTCCCGCATTACGATAGGAAACACCATCTTCCATTGTCGTTGTATCATATGTCTTTGTAGAAATACCATTCTTATATTCTTTTACAGCACCATCCAATGCACCTGAATCCACTAAGCTTTTTACTAAAGACGCATATTCAGGAACACAAGTCACCATGAATGTATCTGAACCATCATCATAGGCATCCAATTCAAAGTTAAATAAAGCTAAAGTTTTATCGGCCCACTCAGGATGTACATTGTTGATCAATTCATAAGCCCCTCTTGTCCAGTCAAATTCAGTGCCTGTTGCGCCCCATTCTTCAGCACCATGTGCAACAACCACAATATCATTTTCAGGCACATAGCCACTATCGATCATTGTCTTAGCCATTGACATTATGGTTCCAATAGCACTACAGTCATCTTGAAAACCAGTAAAATACATATCATAATGTCCGGCAAAAATAATTTGTTGATCATGTGACTTACCAGGAATATAGCCAACCACATCATAACTTGTACCATTGCCTTCTTCCATCACACTATCCACTTTTAAAGTAGCCATATCATGACCTTGTTTTAAAGCCTTTTTAATTTGTTTGTACTCACTCATTGTGATGATTGTCGTAGGCATAATATCTTCTGCACAAACATCCTGAATCTGATGATCATCATCACTAAATCTTCCATATCCATCCAAATCGTATGTGACTAATGCTTTTGCGCCATGCTCATACGCCTCATAAATATATCCACCAATCCAAGATTCATTAAATTGATCCACACCAACTAACGCAATCTTACCTTCAACGTCCTTGTCTTCATAGTCTTTCGCAAAACCAGTACCACAATCTACGATTTGTGCTGTAATCCCATTTTCATCTGTGCCATTCACCATATACGATACGGGCATCAAATCAATATCTGTTCCTTCAATCGTAAGTGAAGCATCATTATACTGCCACTTATCCACATTGACAGGTATCTTTTCTACATTCTTTAAACCAATGGCCTTCATTTCCTTAGCCAAATAATTGGCTGTTCTATGTTCTGCATCGGAACCACTCGTTCTAAATCCAAGTGAATTATCATGTAATGAAGTATCTGTAGACAATGTTTTTGTGAAGTCATACGCATAGTCCATATCAATTTCATTCACGTAGGCATCAATCGAATCTTGATAGATGGCCTCATCTTTTGTCGAACCACAACCCACTAGGCTCAACACCAATACTGCACTAAGGCTTGCTTGTAAAATCTTTTTCATATTCCTCTTCTCCTTTACCCACACAAAAAAAGATAGGCGCACAATATACACCTATCTTCGTCCATCATCTATCTGCATACTTTTCGTAACAGAAATTCCAGCTTATTGACCATTTCATAAGGTATATTGTACTTTATAAAACTGAGCTTTTAACTCAATCAATAAGGGTAAACACCCTTCCGTATTCCCTAAATACGGTTCTTGCTTCTTCAACAAGTCTTCGGCATTTGACCCGGCCGTCCGTGTAGCCTTAGCCTATATCTAGGCGGTCAATTTCTGTACGATTAGTACGCAAAAAAATATACAGGAAAATGCTATTTTTTGTCAACTAAAATTTTTAAAAATATGTAACCCATCCACTTTTGTCTCTAGCTTTTTAAAGTAATAGGCAAGAATTAAAGTGACTAGAATACACACGACTAAATAGATCCAGTCATTTAAATATCGATCAAACAAGTTCATTGAAATTCTTTGAAGTATATAGATTTCAAATACATATTGACCTAGGAAATGGAACAAACCATTTTTAATTTCTTTATATGCACATACATCCACAATCAAGAAACAAAACGCAATCGAAATTATTTCATATGCGAGTATTGGTAAGTGAAGACAATATAAACTAAAAGCTAAAACCACCAAGAAAATAAAGAATACTGGTTTTTGAATAATGGAACAAACCCGATCTTTATATTTAGATAGAATCATACCTGCTGGAAAACAAAGAATGATATTGTACCACCAAGCCTGATCCTTTATTACATCCATCAAAATTATATATAGAATGGTAAATACTACACATGAAGTCATACTATGTTTCTTACATTGTTTAAACGAAATATATACAATACTATACATAGCTAATATCGCAAATACATACCAATTACTATTTCCAATGGAACTTAATGCCGTAAATGAGAATATAATACGAACAAAGGAATACTCTTTCCTTAATAAGAATGATAAAAACAAGTAAATACATAATGCCATACAAAAGTGAATATAAAACTTCAATATTCTTTTTCTTGGCATGCTGTCAATATACACAATACCTCTTCTTTTAATTTGTTCCATAATGCCATATCCCGAATAGAACAAGAATGGTGCAACCATGAGTTGTCCAATTGCCAATAATACCCCATTCCATGGCATCGTTTCATATTGTCCAAAATGTGATAAGAACACAAACAACACAAAAATTCCATTGATACAAGTTGTTTGTTCCTTATTTAATGCCCTATTAAAATTCATTTCATACCCTCTACAATAAGGTATTATATCACCATCTTATCTCCTTCAATGGAATATTTATTTTTGTATTTTATCCTTAACCTTGTAGAAAAAAAGAAGCATTAGTAACTCAATTCACCAATGCTTCTGTCGATATATTTTGCGGTGGTCGTCTTCGGACAACCCCTTGAAAGAGCCTGATGCGTTGAGCTCTTTTTTCTTTTGGCTTTTCTACTGTTTCTCCAGATTAAAACGGCATGAAAAAGGATCCTGATCATCGCCAAGATACTTCTTCATGCATTGATATTTACTTGATAAAGTAGGCACTCAACTTTCCGCTTCCCTTTTGTTCAAGTTTATCAACCTCGCAAAGTTCTTTAAGCAATCGGAATGCCTTTGTTGTTCCTGCACCAATCAAATCTTCGACTTCTTTTCTTGTTATGCTACCATTTTCTCGTGCGTACTGAATGATGAGATTCTTCTGCTCATCTAGTGAAATATCGTTCTTCACATTCTCTGTTTTTTGTACCTCAGCTTCTTGCTCTTCATTTCGATTCGGAAGTGTAACCCGAAAAACACCCTTTGCGGTTTCAAACTCTGGCTGGAATGGACATGCTTTATAGGCACGCTCAATTTTTCCGATTCCAGTACCATAACTCTCAATCAATCTCATGCGGTAGAAAACAGCTGCAAGGTTCGGATTTCTCGATTGTGAAACACCAAGAAAAATTGATTTCAGCTCCAAACCTGATACAAGTCCTCCTAGAGAAACAAATTCGATTCTGTCCTCATAGACATTGACCAAATTGCTTCCACTAAAAGAGTAATCACGATGAACGATGCTATTCAGTAAAGCCTCTCTTACTGCTTCCTCCGGGTAATCTCTTCTATCAGTTCGATCCAGCCCTGAAAATGTTGCTTTCGTTTTATTGATCAAATCAATAAAATGGTAAACATCTTCAAGCTGCTTTAATATAGAGCCCTTAAATTCCTTTCTGTCTCGAAACAATTCCTTATCTGTTCCTTGAAATAGCGCAACTTTCGTTGTTGTTTCACACTGGTCTGATAATAGCAATGCAAGATTTGTATATAAGCCATCTTCACCAATCAGCTTGAGAGTTTGCATTTGCGATGGTCCAATTTCGATAGACCTTTTCTGCATCTCTGTTTGGAGAGTATGAAACGTCAATTCCTGATTCATACTTCGGCACAGCTCAAAAGATCTGCCACTGTTTTGAAGAATCATCTCCCGGATTCCCTCTTCAGTCATTGGCTGTGTAGAACTTCCTTTTCTTACATACACTCCACCAGGCTTCAGGCCTTTTTCACGGAGATAGTACGGTCGATTTGTTCCTGTTGTTACATCTATTTCGATAATTTGCTTTTCTTCTAATTCTACCGAGTTGACTCTAACAAACGGCATTATGTCTGGTGCCAGCGAATCCTTCAAAGAATTCACGATTTGTAGCATCACACCATCCGGATCACCAATACCCAGAACTGCTCCATCTTTTCGTACTCCAACATAAACTGTGCCGCCCTCTGCATTCGCAAATCCCATCACCTCTTTTCGGATGTCAGGGACATACTCTTGCTTAAATTCAATATTCTGGTTCTCAAATTCTAACATCTTCTAATTCATCCTTTCTAATTCCTTTCTTTCTTCTTTCTTTCTTATTGTATAAAAGAAAGAAAGGAAAATCAAGAAGTGTAGAAACAACCTTAACATTGCAGAATTTGTATAACTAAAAAGCAAGAACAATATAAGAAATCTTTAATTTCATACCCTGAACAAACCAAAGTGGACATTTCTGCCCACTATTCATTACGACCCATATAATTTGCGAGTGCACCAAGTAAGTTAGCATCTTGACGATATGTACAACACCTTAAAAGTATCTGTCATCGAATATGATTTTCCTCAATAATTTTCCCCCTCACGACTAAGAAGTCCACTCTTCATCGAACTTCCACCAATGTCAAAGCACAAATAATATTTCATAATTTCCTACATTAAGCCAACATCTGCATAGTCTATCTATATAATTAGATGAAAACCCTTTACGCATATCAACCTAATTCATTTCCTAAGCGGATTCACTATTTTCTGTGAACATATGGTACGTCGTTAAGGTGCCATTTCTGATATACTAACCCGGTTGGATGAGAAATAATTTACGCCAATACAAACAAATGGTATTACGCCAACACCCATTTGAGTTCCGCTCATCTAACATCGATTAGAGAACTAGACTTCTCCGTAATATATGCATAATATCTAGTTCTCTCCTCTAAAATTTGTTGTCCAACGGTTTAGATTCGTGCTAGAATAATATTGTCTAGAGAGTCATTCTAACACATTTGATATCTAACCATTCTTATACTTTCCTGACTCTCTAAATGTGGACCAGTTGTTGCTGGTCTTTTTTTGCATTGAAAAAGGCTCAAATCCTTTCGATTTGAACCCACTTTATTATTCAATTGGACAATCACAAACAATAGAAGCAGTATCCACTTCGATTTCTGTTGTCACAAATGGCAATTGCGTTTGGTCCACATCCATTCCATACAAGATCAATGATAATGTATGTCCTTTAGGAATTGTATAGTCGTTGCTGACAAAGTCAAATGAATATGTATACCAAGTATCTGGATCAATGGCTTCCTTTGAATAATTATTCAAACGATTTTGTGCATTCATCCAACCTCGTGTAATCACAAAATAATCGGATGGTTTTTCTTCCATTTTAAAGACAAAAGAATGATTTTCATCCCCATCCAAATTCGATGTCAAACGAACTTGTTTTCCCTTTTCCACAAGCATTGCACTCAAAATGGCCGTAGGCTGTTGGATTCGAGCCCTAAAAGAAACTTTGGCTCTTCCCGCAAAACGCGTATCTTCCTTCATTGTTTCTAAATCAAAAGAAAGCGAATGCGCATTTTGAGTTAAAACCAACTCATCCAGCCATGCCTTAGTGTTTTTTTGTTTACGATCATAAATCGTTTGCGACAAATCATCCACAATCATTTGATTTCCATTCTCTTGTACACGATAGGACTTATAAGATTTAGGTGGCCAAACCTCTTCTTGCATCCACAATTTTTGATCTAAGTTATTCTCAATATAAATCTTAGACTCATTTTGAATACCTGTATCAATCCCTTTTAAATAATAATCCAACCAACGATCGATCAATCCTAATGTAGGACTATCCTCAAGATGATATGTATATATATGTTGCCCTTGATGCAACAACATCATACGATCTTTACCAAGTTCTTGAAGCTTTTCATACAAACGAATACCTTGATCTGGTTTTACATTCCAATCATTTAAGCCTTGAAGAACGAATACCGAAGCTTGGATGCGATCGGCATGCTGCAAATAATTACGCTCATCCCAAAAGCGATTGTAGTTTCCCGATTGTCTGTCTTCACCTTCTTGAAGAGTCTTTTGATTCTTTTCAAACAAAGGTTTGATCGACGCAAAATCATTTGAATCTAAAGCACGCGAGAAACAATACTTTGCCAAAATATCCAAGTCATCCCCTTGCCAATCCATGGCCGGTAAAGTTAAACCATTATGACGATAATATTCATACCAGTTGGAAATACCCGCTTCAGGAAGAATTGTCTTTAAGCCTTCTACACCTGTTGCGGCTACCCCAATGCACATTGTACCCAAATAAGAACGTGCAGACATCGCAACAGAACCTGTACACCAAGATGCCAAAACCTGTACCGTTCTTGTCTTATCTCTAAAAGCTCGAGCTCTTCCGTTTAACCAATCAATGACCGATTTAAACGCAAGAATCTCCTCTTCACTTCCCGTCATTGTTAATCCGTCGCTTCCTCTTGTACCAAGTCCACCACTAAATACACCGGCATAACCACGTTCTAGTAAATGACCATATAAATCTGAAATGCATTCATAAGCGCTTGGATCTGGTTCTGGATACGGACTGTTTTCTACAATTTGTTCGGCTTCTTTTTTAGGACAAACTACAGGATCTTTTGGATGAAACGTGATATCCTCACGCTGAATATTCTGACTTGGATATGCCTGTATATTTGTATTTACATCATACAAATCATACCAATCCTCATTACAGTGCAACATATATGGATTGGCCACAAAAACAGCCGGAACTTTTTCATCTAGCTTTGGACGCTTAATATAAACCGCAATCAAATCATATTGTCCATCCTGGTCTGTATCCACTGTAGTTTCCACAAAAACTCTTTCAAATAATGCTTCCATATTAATTTACTTTCGGATGTTTCTTTAAATACGATTTCCAAACCAACACAAACACAGCTCCTAAAACTAACATCGCAACTAAGAAGCCAAAGAATAAACGATATCCACCAACACCTGGATTTTGATCAATCATCATACCCGCTAAAACAGATACAAAAATTTCTGGCAAATACCCAATTGTAGAAATAATTCCAGCAGCCGTTCCAGAATACTTTTCGGGTACAGCACCCTCATCCATCATAGCCCATGTTTGTGCATAGTTTACATTATAGAAAATATAGATTAAGACAAACAAAACTGTAAAGAGCACAATAGAACCTGCATTTGTTGGCAACAATAAAATCCCCAAAGTACCCAAAGCCATTACCACAAATGAAATCAATAGAGCATTTCCTGTACCAAACTTATCGGAGAAGAATCCTCCACCAACGTTTCCAAATAAAGAAAACCATCGTTTCATAGCTGCAAGTGTAGCTCCAAAAGTAACAGTTGCTCCTAAAATAGATGTGGCATATGGTGTAAAGTAATACAAAGACAAGGTAAATACATAGTTACAGAATGTCACAAAACTAATGATCCAGATGGCTGGCATTTTTAATACTTCTCCAATGCCTTTAAAAGAAATACGTTCACTTGCTTCCATATGTCCATCTTTTACTTTAAAGAAACAGAAAATGCCCATCGCAATTGTCAAAACTGAATAATAAACGATGACTGTTTTCATACCTGCCACTTCGTCATTGATTTGACCAATGCCAATACGGAAAGCTACAACAGCACCCATAGCCATCAATGCAGCACCAACGCCACGACCACCTTCAAAGAATCCATAGGCTTTTCCTTGATCATCCGAATCCGATAGAATACGAACAGCTTTTACACAGGCTGGCCAAAACGCAAATAAACTTGAAATGCCCCAGAATGCATAAAGTGCTAGTAACTGATAGTAATTCAATGGTAATAAGTGTACAAAACCACCCAATCCTGTTCCAATTAAAGAAACCGTTAAGATCATTCTTGTTGAAAAACGGTCTGCCACGATACCTCCAAATAAATAGGAAATCATACCAAAAATTCCTAAAATACTTCCAAACACACCCATTTGTGTATTCGTCAAATGATACGTAGCCAAATATGCATCATAGTAATCAAAGCGAAAATATGGCAAGCCATAAATAATCGCCCCTCCAAATGCGACGATAATAATGGCCCAGAAATTCTTTGCCGTCTTATCGCCAAAACCTAGTTTTTTAAATAATTTGTTCATCTTTTTTCTCCCTTACTTAAAACTATTTCATTTTCTTTATGATTAAAGGTATGAAGTCCATGATAAAGAACCATACCTGCAATCGCATATAATATAGCGGCTATAAAATAAGCCTGCTGATACCCAGATTGGTGGACAAATAAAATCTTTCCTGTAAAATGACCACTCAATATACTCACAATACCTGCCGTAAAATTCACTACGGAGGTATAAACAGGCCGCAAATCTTTACAAATCACATCCATCGATAGAGCACTATCCACAGGACTTGATAAATTCGCAAGGCCTGCACGTATAAATAGTGATGCACCAACAACAAGTACAACATATTTACCAAAATAATTTCCATTTCCAATCATCAACATAAAAGGAATAGAGGCCATGACCGTTAAGAAGATCGTTCCCACTTTACCAAATTTTTTTGTACACTTCGGCGTAAAAAACATAAATAAGACAATCGCCACATAGGAAATGGATACCATTAAAGAACTGGTTGCCTTATCAATATGTAAATTTCGATTTAGATATACAGTATAGTACGATGTAAATAGGCCCATCGCAAAAGAAATCAAAGCCCAATACAATAAATAAGCCCGGGAATATCGATTTAATAAAAGTTGTCTTGCACCATTCATTTTTTCCTTTAAAGAAAGCCTTGGAGTAAGCTCCATTTGATAATCCGATTTCTTTTCCGATATACATAAGACGGGAATCAAGGAAATTAACGCAATACAACCCACCACGAATAGAACCATTCGATTCGCATCCATATAAGATTGATATAAACCAGATGAAAGATGCGTCATATAGCGCGTTGCCTCTTGGGCTTGCGCATATGAAATATTAGCCACACAACTAAACGCCTTTACCACAAAGGCTCCACCAAGATACGTTGCCAAGAAATATCCAATATACCCCATATAGTAAGTTCTTGTATACCAATGTATTTCTTGATCTTTAAATGCTTCTGTATAACAAGCAATAAAAGGACTCAACATAATAAAGTGTAACTGCACACCCGTTAATGCCAATAGGGTTGCGATATATAAAGCCCAAGTAAAATCCATACAGACAGCGCCAAAAAAGGCACAGGCCGTTGAAAGCGAACAAAAAAGTAATAGCTTTTTATAACCTATCTTTGGCACGAGCAACAATAAAGCTGCACTTATGAATGTGGCATATCCATAAAAGGCCCAAAAGGATGTTGCGATAGAAGTTTGTGCTTCTTGCAGATAATTCACAAACGTATCGTACAAAACTCCACTCGCCAAATTATTAATGACATAACTGATTATAAAATAAACAATATTCCGTTTATCTCTTCGTTCTTCCATTTCTTCAACTCCTAAAAACTGTTTAAAATTATACGATTATACAAGAAAAAACTTTTTCTGCGAAAAAGTCACACGTCTAAATGACGTGCCCGGTTCGTTTCCAGTCGTCCGGTAACATTTCAATATCCACTCCATCTTTCTGAATCATTCGGTATCCCGATTCATTCAGTCTTTATCGATGGAGTTTTTATTGTATGCTTTATTTATAAATACTTCAGAATTTCATCCATAATCTATGTATCTATCATCCAGTAAGATATCATAAACTTCTGGTTCTGATTATTTATCTTATTTAATCCACAAATCCCATGCCTCTTCGATTGATCACATAGGCTGCACAATAATGTACACTCAATCCTTTGATCTTTGTATACTTTTCTTTTCCAATCTTACTCGTATTTCTTGGATCTACTTTGATTACATCCACTTCATTCATCAAACATTTTCTTTCTAGTTTTTCTAATATCTTTTTATACGCAAAACTCGATAATGTTTTATTTTGTTTTTTAGGGCGATAGAGCATTCTGGTTTTCAACTGCTTGAAATTCAAGTCTTCAACGACCAGACTCTTCTTCTTGGATTTACAAAATCCCATGATTTCAATGGCCAGCTGATACAGTTCTTCATTTCGTTTGTTTTTGGTATTCTCTTTATGGATTGGATACTTCTTGATCAGAACGATATTTCCATCCTTATTGGTTTCACATAGTGCTATATGGTCCACATTGATATCGATTCCTACGGCTCCATACAATGTATCTGTCTTTGGAAGATTCATATGTTTTTCAAATATAGCTTTCACAATAAAGTATTCACCATAATCCATCAGCTCATAGGCTACTGCCTTATCTGGGAAGTTGTGCTTTTCATTGACTCTTGCATACAATTCATCTTTGTACTTATGAAACTGCACCTTGAACACAATGTCTTTCTGAGTACTTCGATATGTCAACATATCGTTATCCACATTTAATTTGAAAAGGTTGTTTGAATACTTGCCCTGTCTTCTGCCTGTAATAAGCATTCTTCTGGCTCTTTTAAAACGATAGGTTTCTAAATCACTTCTCAGATTCTTTTTACCACCAAAACATACAGAAGGCATCTTTCTTTTAAGCTTGAACTCATTTCGATTTCTTCTGAATTTTAGATTGCGAATGATGCTCTTCAATCTTTTGATATTTGGATCCAATACCTGCACCTCATAAAGATAGTCTTCTTCTGTATATTTCTTTTTCTTGGATCTGTTGATCAGCTTCTCTTTTTCCTTTAAAGCCTTCTTTAATTGTTTCTCATTCTTTTTGATTTTTTTGTTTATCTTTTTAAGACGAGTCTTGATCAAATCACGATCTTCCATTTCTCTACATTTAAGACTTTTCACCAAAGCCTTGGCCTCATTAATGGCAGACAAAGGAAAATAATCACTTGTACCATAGAAGGACTTGATCATTCTTTGATCTGTTTCTGAATAAGTAACATCCTTATAGGCACGATCAAAACAGATTTTGAATGCCTTATGAAGCATACAATTATACAGTTCAAGATCCTTTTTAATGATCAATTCTGCATCTGGTTCCAAATCTTTATAATAGATTCTTTGCGACATTGAAAACACCTTCATAAGACAAGTCCTCCTGTTCTATC
>OHRH01000919.1_pt1 | contig 16928 bp, 19 predicted proteins | sample 1578391 | NCBI WGS metagenome assembly OHRH01 (sample SAMEA3879599, study PRJEB24766) | human gut metagenome | biome: human-associated habitat; feature: feces | place: USA | collected 1985/1987 | reverse complement strand
ACAGGCGAATAATAAACGAATGACGGAACGTTTTGCGGATCGGTTTTTGCAAGGCGAGAAATAATATTTTTCTGATTTCCTTACAACCGCTCAACCTCGACGAAGGGGGGGCGGTTTTTTTATTTTTTAACGCGATACGCTAAACCCACCTCACCTCATATTTACACGCGCGAGTAATTTTAAATCTGTGGGGGTTCGGGGGGGGATTCTTTTCCCTGCTAACTTACGAGCTACCAAACGACTACATAAATTTTATATGTGTAAAAAGTATATAAAAATGGCTGATTTAGAAAAAGAAAAAGAACTCATCCGGTCGGCAATGCGATCACAGGGAACATATACGGAAGATTTAGACCTCTGTATAACTCTTTGCGCAGGTTCATATATGGCGTTTCAAATTGCACTAAACCATATACGGAAGATTTAGAATTAAGCATACTAGGATGCGCCGGATCGTTACGTAAACATCTCATATTGATTAACGACATTTCGAAACTTAAAAAATCATTCGTTATTGAATTATCCCGCGAGGGGAATAAGTCGTATAAGATACACCCCACAATGTCCGAGTTTTCTAAATCTTCCGAAGATTTTAGAAAAAGTTTGGCGGATGTAGGGTTAACACTTCGAACCCTCTACGCATCGAAGGGGGATGAAGTAAACGACCTGATTAACGAAGTAAACAAAGTAGATCGCGATGGAGAAGGAAAATAGAGATAAACTGATAGCGTTAAAGCAGTCGGTTACCTCCGAACTGCATAACATCGACGTTGATTCGTATAAGCTAGATAGGGCAGACGAAAGACTGAATGTGTATATCAAAGGTTGTATTAACAATCCGGACGCGCATAACCTTTACGAGTTACTAGCCGTTCGCCGTTTCTTTGTTTTCCTCGATAAATACGAATTTCGGATCAAGGAAGTAAAGAAGTTCGTCACGTTCTATGAGCGTTTGAAGTTTTCCGGCACAAAGGGAAAAACTAGATATAAACTGACTCCGATACAGGTGTTTCAGTTCTCTAACATTCTCGCGTTTTACAAGCCCGGAACAAACAAACGTTTGATTCGCGAAGCTCTTCTATTCGTTCCGCGTAAATTCAGTAAGACAACAAGTGTAGCGAGTCTTTCGATTAACGATTTGTTGTTCGGTGATGCGAACGCACAAACATACGTTGCTGCAAACTCATATAATCAGGCGAAAGTTTGTTTTGATGAAATACGTAATATTTTAAAGTCTCTCGATCCGAAGTTTAGACACTTCAAAATTAATCGAGAAATCATATATAACCGCATAAAGGGAAAAACCTCTTTTGCCCGTTGCCTCGCCTCTAACCCGGATAAATTAGACGGACTTAACGCAAGCATGGTAATAGTAGACGAGTATTCACAAGCCGATAGCGCCGCATTGAAGAACGTTTTAACGTCCTCAATGGGCGCACGGCTCAACCCTTTAACCGTAGTAATTACGACCGCATCCGATAAAGAAACGGCTCCATTCGTCGAAATGCTCAAAATGTATAAATCGATCCTACGAGGTGAGATTGAAAATGATTCCATATTTGCGCACATCTTTGAGCCGGATGTAGACGATGAGGAAGGCGATCCGGCAACGTGGCGCAAGGTACAACCACACATGGGTATAACCGTTTATGAAGATTTCTATATAGACGCGTATCAAAAAGCACTATATAGCGCGCCGGATGCACTGGAATTTCGAACAAAGTTACTAAACGTATTTACTACCGACCAAACAACAAAATGGATTGAGGCAAAGCAGATCGAAGAACGATTCAAAGATATTAGAATAGAAAATATTGGTACTTATCCGTTAACAATGGCGGCGGTCGATTTATCCGTTCGAGACGACTTTTCTACGGTTACTTATAATATCTATTCGAAAGAAAGTGGTTCTTTTCATTCACATACGGATTACTATTTTCCAGAAGGAGCTTTGAAAGATCATCCGAATCGGGAACTTTATGAAGGTTGGGCGAAAGCGGGCTATTTAATTCTTTGTGACGGTGATATTATCGACTATCAGCAAATAGTAAACGATATACTTGCACGTGCAAAGTATCTACAAATTATGGGAGTTGGCTATGATCCTTATAAATCGGCTGAATTTGTAAATCTTCTTACTTATTCCGTAGGCGGTGCGAGTGAATATATTAAGCCTGTTAAACAGACATACGGAACGTTTACAAGCCCTATTGAATCTTTTGAACTTGCTTTGTATCGGAGTAAGCTCACCTTTAGCCCTAATCCGATTACGCCGTACTGTTTTAGTAATGCGGTATTAGACGAAGATCGGAACATGAATAAGAAGCCAGTCAAAAAAACGCATAACGCGAAGATTGATTCGACTATAACAAACCTAATGACATTCTACTTATTTAATAACATGGAGGTATAATGAAACTATCTTTTAATTTTGAATTGGGACGTTCAAAGACGCAAAAACGCGCCTTAAATGCAGAGACGAGCACAACGGATAAAGATGCGGCAATAAACTCCCGATTGCCATCATTGCCCGGTCAGCCAATAGATGTACATAACAGCAATCAAGCAATGAAACTTTCAGCCGCATATAGATGTACTTCTATTCTTTCGGGGACTATTGCGTCTTTACCGCTTATAATTAAACGGAAAAAAGATGGATATTTCTCACCAGACGAGAAAAACGATTTATATACAATATTAACCCGTATGCCTAACCGACGAATGAATAGTTTTGAAATGGTTAGGAATATGGTTGTTCAAATCGTAAATCAAGGAAACGCCTACATCGTTATCCGTCGGAAGTTCGGTAGTGTCAGCGAGCTTGTATTATGCGCAAATAATACAGTAACCTATGACAAATTGAATGATGTTTATATTATTTCTGATCCATATAACCGGATATATGGGCGTTTTGAATCCTACGAAATAATCCATCTTAAAAATAATAGTTTGGACGGGGGATATACAGGAGTAAGTACAATAATGTACGCTAGTCGTATCTTTTCCATAGCTGCTAGTGCAGATAATCAGAATTTACGAACCTTTCAGAATGGAAGTAAAATAAAGGGGCTTGTTTCCGGTGCAAAAGAGATAAATAAAGGGTTGCCCGGTGCAGGTATGACGGATATTCAACTTTCTACGGTTGGGGATCGTATAGAGGAACAACTAAACACAGGAAGAGACATTATTTCAGTTCCCGGCGATGTTGGATTTCATCAACTTTCTATAAATCCGGTTGATGCGCAGTTATTGGAAACAAAGAAATTCAGTATTCTTGATATATGTAGATTTTACGGAGTTCACCCGGATAAAGTATTTGCCGGACAATCTACTAATTACAAAGCTTCTGAAATGAGCAATGTTTCTTTTTTAACTGATACACTGCAACCAATATTGAAACAAATCGAGGCTGAATTTAATTACAAGCTGATTCCTAATTCAGTCGCTCACTTATATAGTATTTCATTTGATTTGTCATGCTTATATCAAACCGATTTAACGACACAAGCAAGCTATTATAAAGCTTTGGAAGAAATGGGAGCTCATTCCCCGAATGATACTCGTAGGGCTTTAGGAAAACCGCCCGTTGAAGGAGGCGACAAAGTGTTTATCTCCTGCAACGTTCAACCAATCGAGGCGGCTAGTCAAAAAGTAGAGCTACCCAAAAACGAAGAAACAAACATATAGTAAAATGATATTTGCAAAATATGGAAATACGAAGTTATACAGAGCTAGGTGCTCCTAAAGTTGGAGATGGAAGAATAATCGAAGGTTATGCGGTTGTATTCGGACAAGAAAGCCGTGTATTGTACGACAGGGAAAAACAACGCGCTTTTGTTGAGGTGATCGAAAAGGGAGCTATAACGGAAGAGTTATTGCGTAGTTGTGATGTTAAAGCTCTGTTAGATCATAATAAACAGAGATTGTTAGCTCGTTCTAATCGTGGTGCGGGAACTTTGTCGCTTGAACTTGACGACTACGGATTAAAATACAGGTTTGAGGCTCCTAGTACTCCCGATGGAGATTTCGCCGTAGAAATGATTAAACGCGGTGATATTTTCGGTTCGTCTTTTGCGTATGCTTTAAATGAAAAGGATAAAACAAAAGTTTCCTATTCAATGAAAGACGGGTTGTTGCTTCGTACTGTACACATGATTGATCGGATTTCCGATATATCTCCCGTTGTTGATCCTGCTTTTTATGGTACAGACGTAACGGTACGGAGTATGGACGATACGATAGCGGAGTTGTCCGGCGAGAATAAAGACTATCTAAATGAAATTAATAATTTACGCAAATCAATTTAAAACATGAGAAAAGAATTTGAAACTATTGCTCAATACAAAGAGCAGATGCGCGCTATGTTGGATAAAGCAGAAGCGGAAAAAAGAGCACTCGACGCAAGCGAGAAAGAGCAGTTCGAGCAGTTAAAAACAAAGAAAGAACTTTTGGAAATGAAAGTCGAACGCCGTGCGCTTGAAGATATTAACGCGGGACTGGTATCAGACCGTCGCATGTTGTTTTCACAGGCTGTTTTTGACGTCGTTAATCATCGCTCTTTGGAAGAATACAACGGAGTAGTATCGGAAGGCGGTATTAAAGTTGTAGAACGTGCGGTGACTGTTACAGATACAACCGATGCGGCTAGCATGGTTCCTGTTACAATCGGTGAAATCATTGAACCATTAGAAAAAGGCTTGATTATTGATAAACTGGGTATCAAGATGCAAAGCGGGCTTGTAGGTGACCTTGTTTTCCCAACATTGGCGGCTGTTGAAGCAACAATTCAGGGTGAAAACGTTGCGGTTACCGATACCGAATTGAATATCGACAAAATCAAGGCTTCACCCAAACGTGTATCTATTTCTATCCCGGTGTCTAAGCGTGCGATCAACCAAACGAACTACTCTTTGCAGGACGTTGTTTTGAAGCAAATTTCGCTTGGCGTCGCTCGCACTTTGAATAAATGGATGTTTTCGGGAACTGCATTGTCTGGCGCAAGCAACGGGGTGTTTGTAAAGACAAAACCAGATGTTGAATATACAAACGCGTTGACATTTGCGGATATTGTTTCGCTTGAATCTACCGTAATGGATGCGGGCGTAGATGTAACCGACGGTACAGCTGCCTATGTTTGTACTCCAAAGGTGTATGGTGCTTTGAAATCCACTCCCAAAGCGGCGGGAGCTGCTGAAATGATCTGCCAAAATGGTATGGTGAACGGTTATCCGGTTCTTGTTACTAACTACATGGACGCCGATTCTATCGGATTCGGTGTATTCTCCAACGCTGCTATCGGTCAGTTCGGCGATATGGATTTAGTGATAGACCCGTATACCGGAGCGAAAAGTAATGTCGTAAACTTTGTATTGAATACTGATTATGATATTGTTGTAGCTCGCCCGGAAGCCTTTGCCATCGCAAAGAAGAAGGCTTCTGCTTAATCCTATAACCTATCATTCACTAAAGGGCTGGGGCTTCGGCTCTAGCCCTTTCTAATTTATACAATATGGCACAATACGTAACACTCGAAGAACTCAAACAGCATTTAAACATTGACTTCGACACGGACGACGCGTATATAACTGGGCTTATCGAACCCGTTCAACTTCTTATCGAATCGTATCTAAATAATCCGCTAGATACCTACGTTAAGGACGCAAAAATAGATCGGCGTATCTGGCACGCGATCCGCATCCTTATAGCGAATTACTACGCAAACCGTGAATCGGTAACATTTGCCACTCCGCAAGTTATTCCGGGGCACATAGAACTATTACTGCAACCTTTAAAACGATATACGTAATGCAAGCAGGATTATTAAACGAAATGATCGCTTTTTACCGTAGCGAGTCAAAGCGCGATAGTCTGGGCGGCACGTCTGAAAGTTGGGTGAAAGTATTCGATAAACGCGCATACATTCGCTTTAAGTCTGGCGCACGCAAAGAAGCGAACGGCGAGATATACAATACGACCGTTAATACAATAATGATTCGCATCTGCAAAGAGATTAACGCTAAAATGCGAATCGAGTACGACGGGCAGAAATACAAGATTCTATCTATTAACCACGACCGGAAGCAACAAGCAACGGTTATAGAAGCGGAGGTAATCAATGAGTAACGACAATTACACCGGGCGCAACTTGTATCGCGTCGAAGTGGATGCAACGCGAGTAAACGAACTACTTAAACGGTTGAACGATAAAGAAGCAAAGAAGGCAATTTCCTCCGCTCTTAGAAAGTCGATTCTTATCATTCGTAAACAGGCGCAGGAAAATTTAGTCTATGCTGTTAATGGCGCTGAATTTGGGAGTACTAAGAATGGCGTGTCTTTCAAACCGCTAAAGAATGAAATAAAAATAGCGGTCTATCGCAATGCTTCCGGTGCACGGGTTAGCCTGATTGATAAACGCAAAAAGGGATCACGCGCTTTTATGCTTCCTTTTTTTGAATCTGGAACAATAGAACGAACAGCATACGAAAAAAGCGCTACCCATAAACCCGCAAACAGAGGTAGTATAAAGGCTTCTCGCTTCTTTTCTAATGCGGTCAAATCGAAGCAGAAAGAAGCGGAGAACTCACTAGAGAAAAATATTATTGATTCAATAACGAAAATAGCGAATAAAAAGAAATGAGTTTATCAATAGGCGCACACGTATATAAGAAGTTAAGCGACTCTACGGAGTTGGCGAAGTTGATTTCTGATAAGATATATGCTATCTCAACCAAAACGGAAATATCTTTTCCGTTCGTAATTTACAGGCGTAATTCTTTGGTTCCTGAATATACAAAAGATAGATACGGTACGGGCGATACCGTTTCGGTTGAGGTTGCCGTAGCTAGTGATAACTACTTGAATTCTGTCACTATCGCCGAAGAAGTGCGTAAGGCGCTCGAAAACAAGCGCGGGCAATATGACAACTTCAATGTAATAGACGCTAAACTAATTAGTGCGAATGAGGATTTTATAGAAGATACTTTTATTCAAAGCCTCGTATTCTCATTTAAAACGGAATAATAACTAAAACACGATAAAATTATGAGTAAAGCAAAATCAGTGTTAGGAAAAGACCTAATGTTATTCATCGACGGTAAAGCCATCGCACTTGCCACATCTTGCAAATTGGGGCTTTCGGCTGAAACAATCGACACACAAAGTAAAGATTCGGGTATCTGGACGGAAAAGGACATTAAAAAACTTTCTTGGAACGCTTCCAGTGAAAATGTATTTAGCGCGGATGCAGATGCGAACAGCTACGATAAACTATTCGCTTTGTTCTTGGCGCATAAACCTGTTGTTCTGAAATTTGGCGTTGTTGGCAATCCTGACGTAAACGAAATGCCCGCCGCCGGATGGATACTAGCGGAAGGTGCATATACAGGTAGTGCGGTTATCACTTCGCTAGAAGCAAATGCGCCGGATGGAGACAAAGCAACACTATCAATCAGTTTCGAAGGAACCGGATCGCTTGCAAAGGAAGCAGCTAGTAAATAACTTACGGGCGGTGTTTTGCCGCCCTCTAAACGACTTATTCAATGAAAACAATATCACTTAATGGAAAAGATTTTTCTTTGAAATATACGCTCCGTGCGTTCTTTGTATTCGAAACTATATCCGGTTATCCGTTCCAGTTTGGAAAGATGTTAGACGAGTTTCTTTTGTTTTATTCGTTTCTGCTTGCCTCTAATCAGGAATTGTTCAAAATGGAATTTGAGGAATTTATCGAATTATGCGAAAATGACTTGACGCTATTCGAACAATTCAAAGAGTTTATTTTGGATGAAATCAAACTACGTTCGCAATCGGCAGGAAATGACGTAAAAAAAAAGAAGGTGACGACGCGGAAACGAAAGCCGTAAGTATACGCGAACTTTATTCGCGCGTTGTCGGTGAGGGCGGGATCGCTCCCGATTACTTCCTCGATAAAATGGACTTTATCGAGGTTGAATCGTTTATAGACGGATTGAATCGACGCAATCGGGAAGCGTGGGAACAAACTAGATTGTTAGGTTTCATTATAGCGCAATCTAATAGCACAAAGACGCTAAAGCAAACCGATATACTTCGGTTCCCGTGGGATGAAGAAGAAAAGAAAGATACGAGCGTAACGGACGAAGAGATGCAACGATTACGAGCTAAAGCAAAAGAAGTAGAATCACAATTAAACACGCATAAAGATGTCTGATATAGTAACAAGATTATTGCTTAAAACGAATGACTTTGACGCAAATCTAAATAAGTCGAAGAAGAATGTAAACGGGTTTCAAAGCGACATTTCTAAAATGTCCGGCGTTGCAGTATCGGGAGTTATGAAGTTCGCCGGGGTTCTTGGTATTGCTGTAACTGCCTCGGAAGGTTTCAATAAAGTAATGAATAGCAGTCAGACGCTAGGAGATGAATATGCCCGTACTATGGACGGCTTAAAAGGTGGCGTAGACCAATTTTTCTACTCTATCGGTAGTGGAGACTGGACGCCGTTCATGAACGGGTTAACCGAAACGATACGTCTAGCACGCGAAGCATACAACGCGATGGATCAATTAGGAAATACAAAAATGTCATTCTCTTATTTTGATGCAAAGAATCAAGCAACCATACAAAAACAAATAACTATTTTAAAAGATAAGGATTCAACGGAAGAGCAAAAGAAAGCAGCTAGGGAGCTATTAGACAAGACGCTGAAAGACCAAGAGGAGATCGTAGGACAATATAAACAAAGAAGTCAAAACGCATTACAAGCAATGGTAAAGGCGGCAATAGGACTTGACGGCGTAGATGTTTCGGCAATAGATATAGATAAAGTGTTGAGATTAGATGTATCTTCGGTAGGCGATGAACAAAAGGCACAATTAGCGAAACAGTATAAAGACTTCGTAGATGAATACGATCGTTTGAAAGCCAAATTTACAACTTACGAAACGGTGGGTTCTGGAATGAATGTGCACACGGTTACAACAACAGATACAAATGCATTGAGTAAGGCAATAAGCCCGATGTTAGCGAAGTATCAGGATGCAATACAATATAACGCAATTTTAGTAAAGAAGAGTGATGAATGGTTGCAGAATTTAATAAACGTTGCAACGGCGGCAGAGGCGGCGGGACGGAATTTATCTAGTATGACGAAAGCGGCGAACCGTGCTTCACAGTCAGGAATAGGCGGGAAAACGCCAAAGGAAGAACCGAAAGAGGGCTCTATCGCTTGGTATGACACGCAAATCGCAGAGCAAAATAAAAAACTTATTGCTGAAACCGACATGCATGCGCGTTCTGCCATTCAAGCAACAATAAATGAGCTCGAATCAAAGAGGATAAATTTAAAGTTTGTTGTAGAGCAAGAAACGTTTAAAATCGCTCACGGCGAGATGAAAGACGATGCTTTATCCGTACCTATTGCACCGATTTACGATAAGGTTCCGACACATGGGAAGGGAGAAAAAAACTTTAAGTTACCTAAATTCGAGTCTCCCATTAAGAAAAAAGATGTAAAACTAAACGAGCAATATGCAGAGTCATTAGGATATATCGGAAATGCCTTTGGTACTATGGGACAAATGGCTGCACAGTTTAATAACGACGGTATGGCATTTGCTTTAAATTCTATCGGTTCTATCGCTCAAATGATTGTGCAACTGCAAGGGCTTGCAACCGCTAACGGCGTGGCTAGTGCCATGTCGTTACCTTTCCCCGCCAATCTTGCCGCAATAGCCACAGTTGTAGGAACAGTTACGGGTATCTTTGCCAGCCTTCCCAAATTTGCAACGGGTGGTATCGTTCCGGGCACATCGTTTACGGGTGATAAAGTTCCGGCTTTACTCAATTCGGGTGAGATGGTTCTAAACGGATCACAACAAAGTAATTTATTTCAAATGCTTAATAGCGGTTTATACGGTTCCTTATCACAAAAGATCGCACCATCAATAGAAAATCAAGGCGTTCGCTTGTACAGTGATGTCGAAATAAGAGGGGATCGCATATTTTTAGCATTACACAACCACATAAAGAAAACAGGTAAAAAACTATGGTAAATTACAGAACTATCTATACGCTTCCTTTCAAATCCAGAAAGGAAGTATCTTATTTGATTGAGATACAAAAAGAGAATTATGAAGGAAAAAGTACTGAATTGGTTGGCAGTGGTAACTCTCCTTTTTCCGTGACAATCGAGGATGAGGATTTTTTATATACGCCAACTCGCTTTTCTTCTGCTTCAATCCGTATTGTTGGAGGTGACTATTTGCAAAATTTGTATTCGACTGGATATCAACAATACAAAGTATTATGTAAGCGAGGTAACGATGTTATTTGGACGGGCTTTATAAATCCAGAGTTATACACGCAGGATTACACATCTACAAAATTCGAGCTTGAAATAGAATGTAGCTCCGCTATGAGCACTCTCGAATATGTTAACTACAAACAAAAGAACGCTGAACAACGAACTTTTATTAGTTTTTGGGAACTGTTTAGAATGTTCATTGAGCAGTCTCGCGGGTATTATTCGTCTATATTTATTCCTCATGTGTATGCTAAAAACGAACATGATTATAATAACGATCTAAACGTATTTGAAGAAATGACGATAAGTGAACAAAACTTCTTCGACGAGGATAACAAGGCTATGACTCTAAAAGAAATATTAGAAGAAGTTTGTAAGTTCCTAAATTGGACTTGCGTCGATTGGAGAGGTGAACTGTATTTCATTGACATAGATCATAAAAGCGTTTATTATAAATATGATTGCAATCTGAATACATATTCTAAAACTACATCTATTGCATTGAATGTTTCTGATATTGGTTTTGCGGGATCGGAACACTTTTTAGATATTTTACCGGGATATAATAAAGTAACTGTAAAATGTAGTAATTATCCTATTGAGGAAATCAAGATAACCGAAGATTTTGATAAGCTGAAATTATTATCAAATATCGGAGAAGTATCTACTAATCTGGATAACGGTAATACAAGACATACACAGAGGGAGGTTTTATATCCTAATATTTTAACGATGCACCAATTTACCTATAAAAATGGTGTTTTGTCTCCTGTTACAGACTTGTCTATTTATAAAAACAAGAGTAATGCCAACGAATTACTAGGGGCGATCCCATTAAGATATGCCTCTTATGAGTCTGGGCTAAAGACACCAACTACGCAATCATACAACTATGAGTGTGCAATACAAGTCCGGCAACGTTGTGGAACAAAATACGATCCTATTAACGACGTAACTTCCAATTCGGTATTTAATGATTCAATTGTAGTTATCGGTGCAAAGAAAGACGCTTTATTTTTAGGGAAGGGGGGTGCTCTTTCTCTCAATATGAGTATTAAGGTTTTGCAAAAGGATAAATATGATTCTCCTTTTGGTGGCGGTTTGGTTCCTTCCGAGGATGGTATTACATATTCAAAAGATATAATTAAGGTAAGAATAAGAATCGGCGATAAATATGTTTCTAAAGATAATTATGGGCGGTTTACGTGGAGTGATACCCCATCTACTATGTCTATAAATCTGGATCAATCTAGAGTCGAAAATGCAGATGGTAAAATGGGAACAGGTTTTGTTCCATTGTATAAAACGTATGGAGTACTCGGCAAATATTCTGATGTAGACGGGGTTGTAATAGATATTCCGACTAATTTATTTGGCACGCTTGAAATGTCTATATATGCTCCTACATTGACGGAAAGAGAGGGGCAAGTTCCGTACGGATATTTAATAAAAGATTTAAAACTAAGATATTGCCATTCGTTAGATATGGATGACGATAAAGACTCCGACCGGATTTACGAGAATGTTGTTAATGAAAACTTTATTAATGAATTAGACGAAATAGAGTTTAAGATTTCGAGTTATAACAACGATGGAGCGTGTTATAGTAAGGTCTTGTTATTGGATGAATATCTGAAAGATAACCTTTATTCATCTATTGAAAAGACTTTGATTCGCCCGGAAGAGCTTTTAATAAGAAGAATTATTAATCAATACGGAGCTACCAAAATAAAACTAACACAGGTATTATTAAATAGTGACTCTATAACTCCTATATCTGTTCTTTCGGATAACTACATGAAAGGGAAACATTTCATGATTGCAGGCGGAGAAATAGATTTCGCCAATGAACAATTTACCTGTAAGATGATAGAAGCATAATGACGATTCAAATAAAAAATAAAGCTATTCCATCATCACCCCGGTCAAAAAATTATCCGACTGGGGCGATTGTTAGTGTGTCGCCTGGCGGAGGTAGTGGAGTGACTTCCAACGGTGGCGGATCAAACGTCACTATTCTAGGAAAAGACGATTTGAGATCGGCGACAGATTTAAATGTTTTCTCATCTCTTCGCACGCTCGCGGAGATATTATCTATAATTGTAACGAAAGATGATACCGAAACGAAGCTAACAGATAGTAATGTTTTATCGTCACTCCGAGTAAGCACAGAACTTGATACAATCAAAGAAAAGGTTAAGGAGGCTATCGAATCTTTAAAAGACTTGTATCTATCCAAAACAGCGCCAGACGAAACACAATTTCTTATCAAGTTGCTAGGCGGTTTAACCGTTGATAACGGGCTAGATGTAACGAAGGGTATTTCTACGGATACGTTGACCGCAACGACAACAGCGACGCAAATACTAAACGTTTTTGATAAACTGATTGCAAAGTCGGCGGCTTTTTCAGACGATGTGACTGTATCGAAGAAAATGACAACACTAAATTTGCTCGTTCAGAAGGTTGCAGAGATACACGATTTAAGCGTATCTCATGTTGCAACTTTAATGGGTACAATAGTAAAGGACTATATCTCTTCCGAGTCTTTTGTCAGTGGTTTGGGCGGCGAAGGAATGAAGATATACAAAGCGGTCACAGGTGACTGGAATATGGAAATTGATAATCTTACAGTTCGAAAGATATTTTCCATATTTGAGTTGGTTGTTCAGAAGATAACTCATCAGGGCGGCATGGTAATCCGGTCTGCTGCGGGTGGTAAGCTGACTAAAGTAACTGATGGTGGTTCATATTGGAAATGTGAGCACGATAGTACGGATGATTTCATAAGGGATGATCAGATAATATGCCAGTCATTTACAGGAACTTCTACCAAACGTTATTGGCGTTTAGTTACTTCCGCCGGAGCAGGCTATTTTAATCTATCTAAAACTGACTGCGAGCAGGGAAGCGGAGCGCCCGAAGTAGGAGATGATGTCGCAGTATTAGGCAACAGAACGAACATAACCAGACAAAAAGCACAAATAGATTGTGCTGTTGGTGATTTTGCACCTTATCGGGATGATTACGACGGAATTAATTCCTATTCTCTTGTAGGTCGGTTGATTACACGTACCGGAAATCTTAACGGTATTAGTGATGCAGTATTTGGTGTATTGATTGGCTCTGGTTTGTATGGTACTAATGTTTATTTAAAAGGTACATTTGTACTTCATTCTGGAAAGAAAATAGAAGAAGTAATCGACGATGTTAAAAACGATCTAAATGGGAGAATAACCGATGTAGAGACGAACTTTGAAATTCGTGAAGGACAAATTTCTTCTAAGATTAAAGAAGTTAATATTGCTGTATCGAACGCGAAACAGAGCGAAACGAACGCTTCTAGTTCGGCTACATCCGCCGGAGTTTCTGCAAATAACGCGTCTAAAAGTGCCACGGATGCACAAGGAGCAGCGACTAATGCCGGGAAGATATTGGAGGAAGTAACATTAAAAGAAAGTTCTGTAACTCAAACAGCCGGAGAAATTTCTACAAAAGTAACCGAAGTTAATAAAAAGGTAACCGAGGCGAATATTGCCGCTACAAATGCGAAAAACTCCGCTACGTCTGCATCCGGTTCTGCTGGAACTGCATCCGGTAAAGCGGGTGAGGCTGCAAATTCGGCAGCTAATGCAAAACAATCTGCAGATAATGCGGCGAAAGTCCTCGAAGATGTGACTTTGAAAGAAAGCTCTATCGCCCAGACCGCCGGAAACATAACATTGCAGGTTACGGAAGTCACGAAGAAAGTAGTAGAAGCGAATATCGCCGCTACAACCGCTTCGACTAAGGCGGCAGAAGCATCTACAAGTGCTGGAACGGCTTCAACCAAAGCAGGGGAAGCATCTACCTCTGCAACTAATGCGAAAAATAGTGCTTCTACTGCTAGCACTAAAGCGGGGGAAGCTTCTACTTCCGCGACAAATGCGAAAAAATCAGCAGATAGTGCAGCGGCAAAGCTCACTGCCATTTCCCAAAAAGAATCTAGTATCAATCAGACGGCAAGTAGTATCACATTACAAGTTAAAGAGGTGACAACTAAAGCTAATGAAGCTGCTAATTCTGCAACAACCGCTGCAACTAAAGCGGGCGAGGCTGCAAATTCGGCAACTAATGCGGCAAAAAGTGCTACAGACGCAAAGGCACTTCTCGATAATGTAGATGGCAAGTATGTAACCAAGACGGTATACGATTCAGGAATTAAGGTGCTAAGCGATAGTATTGCGCTAAAAGTGTCACAAGCGAGCTTTAATGCATTAGGTATACGGGTCAGTAGTGCGGAAAGTACAATATCGCAACATACAACCCAAATTTCATTAAAAGCCTCACAGACAGATTTGACAGCACTTGGAACTCGTGTTTCCTCTGCCGAAGCTAAGATTACATCCGAAGCGATTAATTTAACAGTAAAGAGCCAAACTGAAACTATTGCAAACTCCGTTACATCTGCCTTGCAAAATCGAATTGTTGAAACTGGAATTGACATAACAAACAAGCGCATTACGGTGAAAGCAGATACTTTTCGTGTACAGGATACATTGGGGAATGCAATAGCGATATTTAAAACCAATACAGCCGGGAAGCCTATTCTTAAGGCTGAAAATATTGATGTCGATAATTTAACAGCAAAGAAATTAGACGGTGCTATTGGATCATTTAAAAAACTAACAGCAAATAATTCGAATGGAGAAGAAGCTGGATCAATAACCTTTGGAGATACAGCAAATACTAAGTCTTCTTTAAATATAGATTTTGCAACTACTTGGGTTGGCGGTGATTTATACCAACAAGGGTACAATTCTGTGGAAGGCCGATCTTGGCGGTTCTACGCATCTGATATTTGGTGTAGAGGAGAATTCGGGCATAGGGTAATGACTACGCTTAAATTTTCATCAAATATTGGGGGGAATTTTTACGCACATATCTATAATTATGGAACAGATTCCACTTATCATAAATATGCGCAATCAGGACAACCCATTGATTGCGTAACTTTATCCGGAACAGGGGATTATACACTTCGTATATGCGACTCTATAGCAAACAAAATGATCGTAGTTATCAATGATAGTGACTATACTAAACATGTAGTACATAATCATCCGAATAATTCTGTAATCAATATTCCTGGATGGAGCTTTAGGATATTTATAACAGCGGGTACGCCTACCATGTCAAACACACAGCGTGTATGTAATTTATATTTAATGTGATTATGAAAATAGATTTTAGAAAAATTGAAGTAACAGACCTTGAAGGGAATAAAAGTACCTCCGATGTCAGCAAAGAGTTAGGTAATATAATCTACAATAACACTACCGACTTGGGCGAATTAGAATTTGCGCAAGAAGTTTATAAACATGGCGAAGTGGAAGTAGATTCAGTAAAGGCGGAAACTATACGCAAATACATGGAAGTAGGACGTTTTTTCGCCCGCATCAAAAAAGGTGTATTTGATCTATTAGACAGTATTGACAATGAAAAATAAAAAGATTATGGCAACAAAAATTTTGAGTGAAAAAACAAGAACTACACAAGTAGAAGCGATTGTAAAAGAGGGTGAATATGCATATCAGACAACATATTCGTACAATGAAAATGGCATAACTCGTTTGCAGTGTTGTATTATCCAAAAAGCGAAAACAGATTTAGGTGAACAGACTGTGCACGCTGGGTATATGACTTTAGAAGGTGATAGTAAGTCTATGAACTTTCCTACTGGTATTGACATAGTGCCGCATATTTCTATGTTTGAGAATATATTAAAGGAAGTAAATGAGGGATTGATTACCAGATAAAAGCTATCTAAAACGGACAAAATAAGCCTACGATAAAAGATATGGAAGAATGGATAAAAATAATTGGTGCGTTAGGTGGATTAGAGGCGATCCGATTTACTGTTACTTTTTTAGCAAATCGCAAAACGAACGCCAGAAAAGAAAAGGCTACGGCGGATTCTATGGAGCTTCAAAATTTACTTTCTATCATTGATAATCTAAACAAGCAGATTAAACGGTACGACGAGCGATTAAAACAACGAGACGAGAAAGTAGATACGATTTACCGGGAATGGAGAACCGCACAGGCAGAGGCGCAAAATTGGATGCGCAAATACTACGAGCTTGAATTAGCTTTAAAGGATGCAGAACACAACCGATGTGATAGATCAGATAGCGAATGTAATCGAAGAACGCCGCCGCGTAGACCAATAACTATTAATCAAAACAATAAAGAGACAACAAAATGAAATACTTCACTATTAAAGAGCTTTCGCACTCCGATACGGCGTTAGCGAAAGGAATTGATAATTTCCCAACAGCGGAAGCTATTAGTAATTTAACAAAGCTAGTAGTTAATGTACTCGATCCGTTACGCGAGAAATACGGTAAGCCGATCCGTGTTAGTTCTGGGTATCGTAGTGCAATTCTTAATCGTAGCGTTAACGGTGCGACATCTAGCCAACATAGACTAGGGGAAGCCGCCGATATTACGGTAGGAAGCAAAGAAGAGAATCGGAAGCTATTCGAAATAATCAAAAGCGAATTGCCTTTCGATCAGTTAATCGACGAAAAGGATTTTTCTTGGGTACACGTGTCATTCAGAGAAGGACGTAATCGGAAACAAGTACTAAAGCTATGAAACGGCT
>OHRH01000915.1_pt1 | contig 17078 bp, 21 predicted proteins | sample 1578391 | NCBI WGS metagenome assembly OHRH01 (sample SAMEA3879599, study PRJEB24766) | human gut metagenome | biome: human-associated habitat; feature: feces | place: USA | collected 1985/1987 | reverse complement strand
TAAGCCCCGGTGCCCTTCTCAGTTTTCTCCAAAAAATTGTGCACAAGTACTTGACAATTGATCACACCTGTGCTATAATAAAGGTACAAAGAGAGGAGAGGAGCAAGCAAAAAAGAAAAAATAAAAAAGTTACACAAAGTACTTGACAATTAGTCAAACCTATGTTATAATAAAGGTACAAAGAAAGGAAAGGAGAAATCAATATGAAGCCAAGAAAAGCGTTTTATCTTGATAACATTGAAACCATAAAGGAATTAGAGGATAAGTTATTTGACTTGACAGCGAAAATGGAAAAAGAGTGCGGTAAACAGGATTTTAATGAAAAGTTAAATCAGGCTTGGTCACTTTTATATGAAACATGGAAAGAGAATAATTAAATAGAAAGAGGGTAGGCATTATGAGATTGAGTAAAAAAACACAGATTGAAGCTAACAAGGAAGTGTTAGAAGCAGTTGACCGTTATAATGATGAAGTAAAAGGAACTGTTTTACATCATGGTACACGGCTTAGATCATGTCAAGCGTACGTATATGAAACGCCTAGTTTCTACGTCTTACGAAGTTACAATACAGTAGTAGCAATTATTGAAAAAAGCACTGATATTTGCTACGACTTTCTAAGAGGTGTTTACGGTTACACTAACACATCAGCACAACATATTTCAAAATTTGATAAAGACTATGGATGTAGTACATGTGGTTGCAAGGAACGTGTAACATACCGTAATGTATAAGGGGGGTGTGTGAATATGAGTTTACTTATAACTTTTTGGAATGGTCATTATTCACAATTTGATGAATGTGACGGTATTGACTTTATTTTAGGGTTAGTTAGAATATATGAAAATAATGTGAGCTATGAGTATGATGAAGGTGAAGTCAAAGAAATAATCTTTGTGAATGAGTACACACTTTCACATGCCATAGACGAAGGTTATGTAATATAAACAACAAGGGTGCGTGGTTGGCACGATTACAGTTTCAACGCTGTACGCCCATTAGCACCAATAAGGTGCAGAAACTGAACAACAACACAATAGAAAGAAGAGGTATTACTATGGCAAGAGAGAAAATGGTAACAAGGACAGTAACTCAGACAACAGCAGAAGTTATGACTATCGACGTAACAACGGCAGAAGTACAGATACGTGAGTACATTATCGGTGGTACTTATGACACCAATGAAATATTACTCAAAAAACTACAGAAGCTTTTCCAGACCGAAACATTCAAACTTGTAAACATCAACAGTGCCACGGTAGAAGATTTACTTCTGGGAATGACAGAAGGGGACTTTATCAGATACGCTACAGTCCTTCCACCTAGAAATACTAAAAATGAATAAAGTTAGTCAAAACTAACGAGGGTGCGTGGTTGGCACGATTACAGTTTCAACACTGTACACCCTTTAGTACCAACAAGGTGCGGAAACTGATCAAAATAAAACCAGAAAGAAAGAGGGAACAAAAATGAGTAAACATTATGTAAAGTTAGTAAAGGAAATGATTAAAGAGGACATCAAGGATGACGTATCCATAACAGAGGTAAACGGTACTCTTGTGATAGACATCTATGTAAATCACTGTTTATGTTGGCATACAGCTATACAACGTATTGAATTGCGAGCTAGTTCATATATGACAGCGAAAATTATATCTGACACTGTTAAAAATCAGTACAAGCAGTTCATTTTGGATAAGTATTTTGTTCGGAAAAAATTCAAATAAATGCTTGACAATCGCCCCGGTATATGCTATTATATAATTGTAGCAAGGAAATAATCAAACGTTCCGAGTTACGTTTGCCATAGGTGGTGTAGGCTTTCAATCCACTACATCACCTACCCCCCTTAGTAGGTGTAGTTTAATAGTAAAACGTGTAAATCTTAAATAATCCTCTCATCGCTCATTTACGTGAAACAGGTTCAAACCCTGTCACCTACTCTAGCACTATAAAAGTGCTAAACTATATTATATCTTGACGTTAAAAAAATAAAGAAAGTGAGGAAAGAAAAATGGCAAGAATTCCAATGGTGACACGCACCATCACAACAACAAAAGCTATCGTAATGTGCTTAGACATTGAGTCTGGCGAAACTTGTAACAAGTCGGTAGTAGTTCCACGTACCTATAAGGACGATGAAACACTTCTCAATAAAGTGAAAGAAGTTATTGAAACGGAAACGTTGAAGGCAGTACACATTGTTGGTAAGGAAGAGATTCAAACACTTTACGGCATGACAGAGCAGGAGTTCATTGAACATGCTGAAGTCCTGCCAAAGAGAACATCAACAGAAGAAAACGTAACAGAATAACAGAAAAAGAAAGAGGCAAAATAATATGGTAGAGATCAAAGAATGTAGTAGAGAATTTTCAGAAGTTGAGCAGTATCTTATGACTATTGCACCGTCAATCACTTCAATGAAAGATGTACCAGACGGAACACACATTACCGTTGATGGTATTATGACTTTTGAGGATACAAAAGAGTCAACTGGTGAAGTTGCTAATATTCTTTCAGTCATCACACCAGAAAAGAAAGTATATTCCTGTCAGTCATCAACGTTCAAACGATCACTTAGGGATATTTCAAATATCATGAAAGGTAAATCGTTTACGATTGTAAAGACAGCTGGCAAAACGAAAGCAGGACGTGACTTTATTAACTGTGAGTTAGACGTTGAAAGTCTCAAGTAATTGATAATATTAACAGCGTGTACCGTTTAAAGTACACGCTTTTTTTTAGACAAGAGGGTGATTTTATCATGGCAAAAAGAAAAAAGAAAGTATCAGCTTATACACGTAACAGAAATCGCATCAACAGCTACATAAGAAGATTAAACAAACAAGGACTTATCACAGACCTATACATTCCAACTGAAAAGATGATGCGTAACCAAGGTGTAAAGGGGGCAGAACTCACTAAACTAACGCTAGAATTAAAAGCACTAACATCAGAGAAATTACGAGCTATAGCAGTACAAGTACACATTCAAGAGGTTGATAATATAATGGAAACTGGTTTTGCTAGTCTGGAAGTAGAGGGTTTCAAACGCTCAATATCTGTTTTTCCTAAAGAGATAGCTGACAAGGTGATATCACTTATAGACAAAATGATAGTAGAGCAGGGTATTGAAGATGTGGCTATTGCATTAGAAAACATCCCGTATCAGTTACACGAATATTTGAATAGAAACAAGTACGATTCTTCCAGTGCTTTAGAGGAGTTTGCAAGTGCCTTGATAGAGTACCTACCAGATGCATCTGATCAGTACAAACGTGATTTAATGGACGCTTTTGAGTATAACGAGTTAGGTTATACAATTGAAGATTAAAAAATTCAAGTATTATATGTGCGACTTTGAAACAACTGTATATAAAGGTCAAGAGTATACAGAAGTATGGGCGTCTGCATCTGTAGAATTATACACCGAAGATGTACAGATATTTCACTCGATTGATGAACAGTTTAACTATTTCTTAAAGCAGGATTGTAATATAATAGCGTACTATCACAATTTAAAGTTTGATGGTTCGTTTTGGTTATCATATCTATTGATAGATAAACACTTCAAACAAGCGTATGATAAAACAGGTGAAGCTGAAAATGCTGTAGTGTGGAAGAAAGACAAGTTTATGGATAATAACTCATTCAAATATTCCATATCAGACAAAGGTATGTGGTACACCATTATCATTAAAGTTAACAACCACTTTATAGAAATACGTGATTCATTAAAACTGTTACCATTTTCAGTAAAAAGAATTGGTAATAATTTTGGAACAAAGCACAAAAAATTAGATATGGACTATGAGGGTTTACGATATGCAGGATGTCCAATAACAGACAAAGAAAAAGAGTACATAGCAAATGATGTATTAGTTGTAAAAGAAGCTCTTGAGATTATGTTTGATCAAGGACATAACAATCTAACAATAGGTTCATGTTGTCTGGAAGAATATAAAGAAATATGTAAGAAATCTACTAGGTTACAATTAGAGTACAAAGAGATGTTTCCAGATATGTACGACATCGACTTAGACGAAAGTACATATAAATACCACACGGCAGGAGATTATATTAGACGTTCCTATCGTGGAGGTTGGTGCTATTTAGTTAAAGGTAAAGAGAACAAAGTACACGGCTATGGTACAACAGCAGACGTAAATTCATTATATCCAAGTATGATGTCAAGTGAAAGTGGCAATCGGTATCCAGTTGGTAAACCAAAATTCTGGTCAGGAAACTTTATTCCAGACAAAGCTTTACAATCTAACATGTACTACTTTGTTAGAATAAAAACAAGGTTTTACATCAAAGAAAACAAGTTACCTTTTATTCAGATAAAATCGTCATGGCTTTACAAGGGAACAGAAGCACTTGAAACATCTGATATTTATGACACTACTACAGATAAATACTATGCTTTTTATAAAGATAATGACGGAGTACTAAGAGATACAAGAGTTGAACTTACTTTAACTATGACAGACTATCAGTTATTAAAAGACCACTATGAATTAGTAGACTTTGAAATATTAGATGGTTGCTACTTTTATTCACAAATAGGAATCTTTGACGAGTACATAGAAAAATACAAGAAAATTAAGATGGAAAGTAAAGGTGCATTACGTGAATTAGCAAAGCTATTTCTTAACAATCTATACGGAAAGATGGCAAGTAGTAAAGACTCTTCATTCAAATTAGCGTACATTAAAGAGGATAAAACGATAGGCTTTCTTCCAGTGGCAGAGTCAAACAAAAAAGCGGGGTACATTCCAGTAGGTTCAGCAATAACCAGTTACGCAAGGAACTTTACAATCCGTTCTGCACAAAAGAACTTCTATGGTAAAGATAAACCAGGGTTTATATATGCTGATACAGATAGTATTCATTGTGACCTTAAACCAGAAGAAATAAAAGGTATAAAGGTTGACGATAAAAATTTCTGTTGTTGGAAACTGGAAAGCTGTTGGGATAAAGCTATTTTCACAAGACAGAAAACATATATTGAGCATGTAGTTGCAGAAAATTGCAAACCTATTGAAGAACCGTACAATAATATAAAGTGTGCAGGTATGCCAAAACGTTGCAAAGATTTATTTGAATTATCACTGTCAGGTGATGCTGATATAAATAAAGAATGGAGTGATGAAGAAAAAGAATTTCTATTTGACGAAGATAACAACCCTATTAAACGTGATTATAGATCATTTAAAATAGGATTGAAAGTACCTGGAAAATTACGACCAAAGAGGATACGTGGTGGCGTTCTATTGGTAGATACATCATATGAAATGAGGTAAAAAAACATGAAGAAAATTATATGTTTATTGCTATTTTGTTTTACATTAACAGGGTGTACGAGTGGTAACAAAGTACCAGCTGAAAAAACTGACTACAGTATAATACTTAATAGTGGTTCAGCTTTTGTATTTACATTTAAAGACCCTGATACAAACGTTTGGTATATGGCAACTAATAGAGGTGTAACACCTAGACTTAATCAAGATGGTTCATTATATGTAAAATAGTATAAAAACAGAGGGAGAACTAACTTCTTACCCTCTGTTTTATTTATATCTATAACTCATGTGTTAATCATTGCGTTCAGCGAAAACGACAAGTAACACAGGCTCTATACTTTCAAGAGTGCTATCCTATGTTCTCAATGTTAATCGCATGAGTAGATATACCTAGTAACTAAGTGCGCTTAATGTTGCTTCTTTACACCTTAGGTCTTTAAATCTAAAGCAACCACGCTCAAACAAATGTCGAAGATTATTCAAAAAGAAATCGTTACGTTTTAACATAACATAATTGATCTCGTGGTCATCAGTAGTTACGCTGATTTTTAAACCAAAGGTGCTATCTGGTCTATCATCACAGTATAAGTAACCATTCTCAGTAAATTCTCTTATGCCAAACTCACAGCCTTTATATTTAAGTGTGCAAAGGTATTTATTTTTTCCAGTAGGTCTTTCAATAAAATTCTGGTTATCATTCAAATAAACACATTCACTACTATAACCAACATAACTGTCTTTCTTAAAAGCTCGATTGAATCCGCTAGTTTTCTGTGCTTCGCTTGCTGATTTATTGAATCCCTGTTCTAATACAAAACCGTCACCGCGTAAAAATTTTGTGTCTTTATGAAGTCTAGCACTTATTTCCATTTTTGTATAATATGGGTTGATAAGGCTGACAGGGTTCGCAATCATATACACAGGTACATAACGAACTTGCTCTCCTTGACCTCTTGCAATAGACGTATGAATACTGATGAACTTTCTTACTTCATCAGGACAGTAGTGATTAGATTCGCTTTGAAATTCATCAAATTCTAGCCTAGAAATATCAGCAAATAAATGGCTGTATTTTTTCAACTGGTCGGCACTGTTTAAACTGATAGCATAGCCACAGCTTTTTTCGTCTAAGAATAACTCATGGAAAATACCACTTGCCCGTCTTTTTGACGTCATGTTATGACCTGTGAAGAACAAACTACCTATATCTTTATAGAATTTATCTACCACATTATCAAGTTCATAATTATAACGGTAAATAAGTCCAAACTTTTCACCTTTATCAAGAAATCTGTTTATGCACAGTCTGCTAAAATAGGTTGTCTTTCCTGCGCTTCGGTTGGAAGTAACCATATAGATTTCTGGTTTGTTACCATTTATATCTAACATTGACAATAATTTAGTACCGTCATAATACTTTCCCATGCAAAAATCTCCTTTCTATATTTAATTATAACACACCCATTGATTTTTTGCAAGTATTGTGGTATAATAAAGATAAATTAAATAAGAAAGGAGACCACCATGAAAAACTTATATCCAATCTTTGTAGCGTTAGTGTTTAACGCCCTAGACGTGATAACAGGAATCGTGTCAGCCGTAAAAAATAAAGACATTAAATCCGCCAAACTACGTGATGGACTTTTCAAAAAAGTGGGTTTTATTTTCTGTTATTTTACGGCGTGGTTAGTTGACGGATATGGAGACATTATAGGGTTCAAACTAGGCTTAGCAATATTACCAGTTATTGTTCTTTATACATGTACAACTGAGCTTGTTTCGATACTCGAAAACATATCCAAGATTAACTCAGACCTTTTACCAAGTAAACTTATGGAACTTTTTCACGTTTCAAACACCAGAAAGGAAAATTAAAATGTTACAAGTATTTATTTCACAGCCAATGAACAGGAAAACAGACAAAGAAATCAAAGAAGAACGTAGGCGAATTGTTTCAAAGATTAGTGATATACTAACAGAACCGTTTCAAGTTATTGATTCTTTCTTTGAATCAGCTCCATATGATGCAAAACCGTTATGGTTTCTAGGAAAATCTATTGAACTATTATCATCAGCAGATCTAGTATATTTTTCTAAAGGTTGGGAAAATGCTAGAGGTTGCAGGATTGAACATGCATGTGCAGTAGAGTATATGTTGGAAAGAATTGAAGAATAAGAAAGGAGTAACAAATGGGTGACATTAACAAAGCTGTTTCTTTCATGATTAACACAGCAAAGGACAATATTCATGGTTATGACCAACAGCACAGAAACGGTCCAGATTATGACTGTAGTTCACTTGTAGGGACGGCATTAAACTATGCAGGTTTTGCTGTTTCACCGTATTCATGGACTGGTAACTTAGAATCACAGTTAAGAAAAGCAGGTTTTGTAGATTGCAAAGCACCATGGAAAGCAGGTGATATTCATTTAAACAGAGGAAACCACGTATGTATGAGTATTAATGAAAACCAGATAGTTGAAGCGTCAATTAACGAAAAAGGAACAGCCACAGGTGGTAAAACTGGTGATCAAACAGGTAAAGAAATTCATGTCACTTCCTATTATGACTATTATCTCGGTTGGGATTTACACTTGCGATTTACTGATGTAAGCACAAACAGCAATAAACCTTACCCTATTGAAGAAATAGCTCGACAGGTTATTGCTGGTAAATGGGGCGTAGGTATCCAGAGAAGAAGGCTCTTAGAAGCAGCAGGGTATAATTATGACGAAGTACAAAGCTATGTAAATGAACTCTTTACAAAAGGTGGTTACAAGTCGAATAGTGAAGTTGCAAGAGAAGTTATCAAAGGTATGTGGGGCGTAGGAGAAGAAAGAAAAAACAGACTTGAAAAAGCAGGTTATGATTATAACGAGATTCAAAAACTCGTTAATCAGATGTTAGGCTAATTCAATGCCAGACATTAACAAAGCTTATTCATGGGCAATCGAAACGTGTAATGCCCCTAACGTGGGATACAGTCAGTCATATAGAAACGCCCAGACCGTAGGTGGCATTACATATTACGATTGCAGTTCTTTTATAAACTACGCACTCTTAGCAGGTGGATTTTCAACACCGAATTATGCACCAAAATATAACGCATTTACAACTTACACAGAAGCAGACGTTTTACTTTCATTGGGTTTTAAAGAAATTGATTCTAACGGTGAATACTTACCAGGTGACATTGGTCTTTCAGTTTCCCACACAGAAATGTGCTATAAAGGTGGCAAAGGAAAAGGCGTATTCATGGGAGCGCACACAGACAACGCACCGTTAGCGCATCAAGTTAGCATAGGTTCAACAACTGGAAATCAAAATTATGAAACATCATTCCCACGGTTGTTTAGATACGGCGAAGGTGGTGCATCTGGTTACGGGTGTAATGCATACGTTGTGTCAGCAATATGTGGCAATATGTGGCAGGAAAGTGGTGTAAACCCTGGTATGTGGGAAGGACAGAATGCCAGTTCATTTACCGCTTTAAATGTTGGTTTTGGGCTAGGACAATGGACAAACACTGGTGGCAACACACATGGTAGACTTTATCAGCTACATGAATGGCTTCAGTCAAATGGATATAACGACGATGATGGTATCGGACAGTTAAATTATTTAATTCATGAAAATGTATGGTATTCCAGAGATGAAGCTAGTCAATATGCTACGTTAACAGATTTTCTTACTTCCAGTAGTACAGATTTAGCTGAATTAACTCATGCTTTTAACGTAGGTTGGGAAGGAATACACGATCACACATGGGATTTCCGTGTAACCTATGCAGAAAAATGTTATGACTTTATTACGAAACACGCTAATGACACCTCAATCAACAAATGGTTTTCAAAAAATGAGTTCTTATCAGTTGATGAAAGACTAAACAATGCCGTTCTTATCTACAGATTCTTATCGGCAGGTGGTGGAGGTGGTGGCACGCACACCACAAAAAAGAAATCAATGCCAGTTTGGATGATGCTAAAATATCATTATTAAGTTGAAAGGAGGTGATTGAATGGCAGTAAAAACTAGAGAAGAAATTCTGGAAAGTTTCAAAACAAGATTAGGAGAAAATCCTGATGATGAATCCATTTCGTTTTTAGAGGACGTAACTGATACACTGGACGACTTTGAAAAAAGAGCGAACGGTGACGGTACAGACTGGAAAAGCAAGTATGAAGAAAACGATGCAAATTGGAGAAAGAAATACACAGAAAGATTTTTCTCAGATGAACCAGAACCAAACCCAAAATCAGGCACAAAACAAGAACCAGATGACACCCCAAGGACATTTTCAGATTTATTTAAGGAGATTTAAAAGATGGCTAGAAGAATTGCTAATAGTACGCTCAATGCGTCTACAATCGACATTATGAACGTTATCAGACAGAACGCGTCATATGATTATCAGCAGAACGTACCTGCTGTAGCAAAGGCAAGTGACATACCTAAAGTCGGAGAAGTTATCTATGGAACACCTGCTTTTGCAAACCAGTTTATTAACGCACTTGTTAACAGAATTGCTATTGTGCGTGTGCAGTCCGCAAACTTTAACAACCCGTATTCAATTCTTAAAAAAGGATATCTTGAGTACGGTGAAACTGTAGAAGATATTTTCGTGTCAATCGCAAAAGCAGTAGACTTTAGTGCAGAAAAAGCACCTAAGAGAGAGTTCCAGAGAAGTATTCCAGATGTTCGTTCAGCTTTCCACGTAATGAACTGGCGTGTAATGTACCCAGTAACTATTCAAGACGAAGATTTAAGACAGGCATTTCTTAGCATTGACGGTGTACAGAACCTTATTGCTAAGATTGTTGATGCTGTTTACACTGGTGCAGAGTATGACGAGTTCCTACTCTTTAAGTACCTATTGATTAAAGCAATCAGTCATGGTAGAATGTATCCAAAGTCAATCGGTACTGGTGAATCACTTACAGAAAGTGCTGTTCAGTTTAGAGGTACTTCTAACTTATTACCATTTATGTCAAGTGAGTTCAACGAAGCAGGTGTTAAAACAAACACACCTAAAGAAAGACAGGTTATTTTCATGGACGCAATGTTCAATGCACAGTATGATGTGAATGTACTTGCAAGTGCTTTCAACATGGACAAAGCAGATTTTATGGGTAGACTGTTCCTTATTGATAACTGGTCAGAGTTCGACAATGAACGTTTTGACATTATCAGAGCTAATTCTGATGGTATCGAAGAAGTTACCACGGAAGAACTTAAACTGTTGAAAAATGTAAAAGCTGTTATTCTGGACGAAAACTGGTTTCAGGTTTATGACAACAATAACAAATTTACAGAGAAGTATGTAGCATCCGGTTTATACTGGAATTATTTCTATCACACATGGAAAACAGTTTCCAATTCTCCGTTTGCAAACGCTTGTGTATTTGTAACAGATGCCACTACAATTACATTACCTAAATCAATCACAGTACATGTTGATGCTAAGGACAAAAGTGACGTTGCTACAGTATTAACAATTAGTCCAGTCTTAGACGGGCTGAGCCTTGAGCCACACAACGTAAACTTTATTCAGACAGAAGAATTGACTAATGAAGGTATTGCAGTTCAGAGATATGGAGGTGCTATGATTCCTAACAGTAAGATTGATACAGAGATTAATCTGGTAGCAGAGATTAACGGTACTAAGTATACAGCTGAAACGGCTATTACTGGCGCTACAAATGTTGGCACTAATATTGTCTTAAATAAAGAGTAATGCTAGGGGTGTGTGGTGGTATAATGCTACTACCATACACCCGTTAGAAAGGAATGTATTATGTATATAAATCCTCAGACTAATATAAAGTTACTAAAAGATGTACCACTAGATACAACCTATGATCATACATTATGGTTTGACAGTATGAGCGCACAGTTTGGATATTTCAGTGCATTGACTAAGTACAATATGAGTAACTATAGTTATCAAAGAGTACAAAAAGGAGTAGCAAGAGTTGGTATTAACGCTGACAGTCTTTATGATTGTAACTACATGATGTTTCAAAATTCAGCATATGGTAACAAATGGTTTTATGCGTTTATTACAAGTGTTGAATATGTAAATGACGTTACATCTAATATCAGTTTTGAAATTGATGTCATGCAGACATGGTTATTTGATTGCTCACCAGATTATTGTTTTGTTGAAAGAGAACACTCGGAAAGTGACCAGATAGGTGCTAACATTATACCAGAGAATCTTGACACAGGAGAATATGTGTACAATGGTTATGGGAAATTAACTAAAGCACTTGACCCTTTGTGCATTATATGTATGGTATGTGACACAGCAGAAGATCCAGACGGAACGTTATATGATGGTATTTATGGTGGGTGTACATTATTTGCATACAATGTAAATAAAAAAGGTATTTCAGCTTTAACTAAAAAATTGCACAGTTATATCCAAAAACCAGATGCAGTTGTTGGACTTTATATGTGCCCTGTTATCGCTACTGGTAAAGCTATTCCCGATGACGGTCTACAATTACTATTTTCAAAAGGAGCTTTTGGATTTGACATTTCTGTTCCTGCATTAACAACACGTGATACACTTGACGGGTATAAACCTAAAAATAACAAACTGTACACTTATCCATATAACTATTTATCAGTAGAAAACGGAAAATCTACAGCTAGTTTTAGGTATGAATTTTTTAACAATTTAACTGTAGCACTTCACGTTGATGTACCAGTAACTATGCCTATTCAAGTAGCATTAAGACCAAACGGATACAAGGGTAGTAAGGTGGGTACAACTCTTAATGGTGAATCATTGGTACTTGACGATTATCCAATGTGCAGTTGGTCTACTGATTCTTTCAAAGCGTGGTTAGCACAGAACGCATTGCCTTTAGCTACAACAGCAACCGCAGGTGTATCTGCACTAGGATTGTCTGCCTTAGGCGTAAGCTTTCCACCACTAGGTGTACTAGCAGGAGTTGGAACAGTTATGAATTTATTATCACAGGGTTATAAGGCATCTATTGCAGCTGATGTAGCAAGGGGTAATATTCACAGTGGTAACGTTGATGTAGCAAGTGGAAAGAAAACATTTTGGGGTGGAAGAATCAGTGTAAGTTATCAATATGCAAGAATGATTGACGATTTCTTTACTAAGTTTGGTTATGCAACTAAGAGAGTAAAAATTCCTAATCGTAACAGTAGACCACATTGGAACTATGTAAAAACTGTTAGTGCTACAATGACAGGTAGTGTACCGTCTGATGATATGAAAAAGATATGCAGTATCTATGATAATGGTGTAACATTCTGGAAACATGGGTATGAAGTTGGTAGATATGACCTAGACAATAGTCCAGTGTAATAAGGTGGTGATAAAGTGGCACGAAGAAAGCATGACATTTTTGACGAAAGTATGGTGTTGAACAACCTTACTTATCGCCAGTATTTGAACAGATTAACAGAACTTGCTATATCCATGTTTGAATGGAAGAATCTACCAAATACAGTTGACGCAAGATATCTTGAATTACATTTATTTGAAACTGGTTGTATGGTTTATTTCAAAGATGATGTAATAGGGGACTTGTGTTTAGATTGTATTGTTAATGGTAGGCTTGACGTGTATGGTAACCCATTGTTAAGAAGAGCGTACAGTGGTTACAACAATTACCAGAAGTTACTAACTTATAAAGACAGCGTTATTATCTGGAATAATTATCTGCATAGTAACAGTATTCTTGATGTTGAAATGTTTGCAAGAAGATTATACAATATTGATAGAATTATTGATATCAATGCAAACGCACAGAAAACGCCTGTGTTGGTACTAGGTAATGAAAAGCAAAGACTTACTCTTTTAAATCTGTATAAAGAGTATGATGGAAACGCACCTTTTATTTTTGGTGACAAGAATCTGGATATTAACGCATTAAAAGCACTTAGCACTAATGCACCATATGTATGTGATAAATTATATCAGTTAAAAACACAGATATGGAATGAAGCGTTAACTTATCTAGGAATCAGCAATGTCAATATTCAGAAGAAAGAAAGATTGATAACTGATGAAGTTACACGTAACCAAGGCGGTACTATTGCTAGTAGATATAGCAGACTAGAATCACGTCGACAGGCTGTTGAAAAAATAAATGATTTGTTTGGTACAAATATCGAAGTCAATTATCGTGAAGATTTTCAACAGATTAGCGACGATAATCAGCCAGAAGACCCTGGTGCAGAAACGATAGGCGGTGCAGGAAATGAGTAAATACACGACAGAAGTCAGGTATATTTGTGAAACTGATAGTGGGTTAGATAAAAGTGCTGGATTTAACTCGGTAGATGATGTTATATCAAAATCATGGGATAAAATTTTTACCAGTAAAGTACCTTTCTTTGATGAAGATTATAGAAAAGTGCTTTGTTGTAAAATCTTAAAGCACTATTATTTGAGAGAAATTTGCTGTGAAACTGTAGGCATATGGAAACTTTGGGTTAATACAAAGCTTGAGGAAATTATGCCTTACTATAATCAGTTATATGAAAGTGCTAAGTTGAAGTTTGACCCATTCCATGATGTCGACTTAACTAGAAAGCATAACAGAACTGAAAACGAAAAAAGCACAGACAACAGAAGCGGAAATGGTAGCAGAGATGTTAACACAACACAGACAACAAGTAGTAACAAAAATAGTAACGCAAACGGAGAAGAAAAGAACTTGTTCAGTGATACACCTCAAGGCGGTTTAGTGGGTGTTGATAATCAAACCTATTTAACAGACGCTAGAAAGATTAACACTACAAATAGTGGCAATGAAAGTGTAAGTGGTAATTCTACTGAGAAAAGCGGAAGTACCTATAAAGACAGTGAACAGAGTAGCGGTAATGTTGACACTACAGAAGATTATATCGAAACTATTGTAGGTAAGCAAAATTCAGAAAACTACAGTTCGTTAATCATGAAATACCGTGAAACTTTCTTGAATATTGACATGCAGGTTATTAAAGAATTTGATGAATTATTTTTTGGATTATGGTAGAGTAGAAAGGAGTAATATATGTTTACAGATGTAGAAACACTTAGATATTGGACTTTAAAGGTGTTACCTTTGGTGTACGATGACTCTCTTAGTTATATGGAAGTGCAGGGTAAAATTGTTAAAAAGTTAAACGAGCTGATTAATAACAATAATGAGTTACCAAAATACATTAGAGAACTCATTAAAACGTACATTTCCAGTGGTGAGATTAACAACATTATTGCAGAGATTTTAAGTGATTATATGCTTAGCGTTAAAAATCCACCAGAAAATTTAAAACCTGCCGTTGGTGATGGATCAGCAGATGATACCGAAGCTATTCAAGGGTGTTTGGAGTATGCTAAATCTCATAACGGTATGTGCGTTTACTTCCCAAGTGGAGCTTATCTTACTGGTACATTAACACTTCCTGAAAATAGTGACGTTACCATGTTTGGACAGGGTAGATATGTCACCAGATTAGTACTTAGAGGTGGAGTTACAGAACCTATGCTCAAAGGCAATGTAAAGACACTGACTTTGACTGGTCTTAAACTTGATGGTAACGGTGATATACAGGTAAATAATGTTAACCTTATTGAATGTACTGGTGTTAATATTAGTATATCACAGTGTATTCTTACAGATGGATACTCACTAGCTAACCTCACTTGTAGTAACAATGTACAGATTACTCATACAGTTTTTGACCATGCTATTGAAAATGCATTGACTATCAACGGAACAGGAGATTCTAATTGCAGTAATATAACATTCAATTCCATTTCTACTTTAGTTGGAAAGGAATTTATTAAACTTAATTCTGACAATAATGTTATTTCATGTACTGTGACTAGTGACGCCACAAAACTACTCACTATTAACGGTAATGATAACTATGTTGAAATTAACGGTGTTAGAAATTATACAACCTATGTTGATAATGGTCAAAATAACATTGTTAAAATTGCAAGAAGTGTTTACAAGGGAATTATTAAACAGTTAGATGTTACAGGCGAGAACGCTAATATCTCTTATACAAAAAGCGTATTAAACGGACAAACAAAAACTGAAAATTATACTGGTGATGTTTCTTTAAATACCAAAGGTAATTTAAAAAATGAGTGTAAAACAAAAGAAGAAATTGTTAACGGTGATGTAACAGAAAGTGGGGTAAATAAAACAGAAAACTATACTGGTGATGTTACTACTACTGGTGTAAATAAAACTGAAACGTTTACTGGTAATGTTACTACTAATGGTGTAGATAAAACAGAAACATACACTGGTGATATTGTTACTAATGGAAAAACAAAAACAGAAACATATACAGGTCTTGTAGATGTAGAGGCAGATCAACACCATACTATAACAAAAGTCAATAAATCGGAAATTGGTGCGAATAAGTATGAAAAATATACTGGTGCGGTTGAACAAAATTATGGAAGTGTTACTCAGACTGTAAGTGGTTCATCAGCTGAAACGTGTAACTATAAATCAATAAAAGCGTCACTAATTGACCTTAACCCAACCAGTCCGTTAAAATATAAAACACCATCACAGTTAGAAACAACTGAATTCTTTAGCTATATACCTATGCAAGACCGAAGTGGAAATATAGTCAAAGTTTTAACAGCAAACAATAAGACACCGCTTATTTCATCTACTATAGCAAATAATGTTCTTATTATCGGTGACAGCTACGCAGAGGGTTACACACCAGACGGAAATGTAAAAGGATTTCCTACTTTAATGGGTGAGTATGCAGGGTGGACAGAAGATGTTGATTTCTGGAAACAATATGCAGGTGGTGCAGGATTCGTCAGTGTGGGCAGTCTTGGTAAAAATTTTAAAGACCTTATAACTGATGCTTTTAACAGAATGACAGACGTACAACGGTTATCAATTAAAAAAATACTGATAGCAGGTGGGTGGAATGACGCTGTTTCATCAACAGCTTCTATTACAACAGCTATTAAAGGTACAGTTGATAGTGCTAAACAAATGTTTAAAAATGCTGAAATTTACATCGCTATGATTGGATGGAGTGGTAATTATGATAAGCGTGAACAGATTGTTAAAAATGTAATTCCTGCATATACAAGGTGTGGAAAATATGGTGCAAAATATATTACAAACTCTGAATATATTATGCATAACTATGGCGGTTTTGCAAGCGACAATAATCACCCTAATGGTGAGAATCAAGACTTACTAGCTACCTACCTACTTGATGGTATTAGAAGTGGAAGTTGTGACGTACAGTATAAACAGAGCTTACCGTTTAATGTTAATAGTAGTGTGGCTACCAGTATATCTAACTTAGGTGAAATCTGCATGTCAAATGGTACATTAACATGGAATGTTGGTCGTTTCACCATTAACTTTGCAGATATTTACATTGGTGGAGGTCAAATTCCTGTCATAGCAACTGTAGATAATGACTGTTTAGTGCGTGGCGGCAAATCAGAATCAAACATGTTTGGTGGAGTTGTTAGCGGTTATATTCAAAAAAAGGAAATACCAGATATATTCTACGAATTTAATGGTGCTATTACAATTGATAATGGTCAAGTAAGACTGTCATTTAACAATATCAAAGATGACCATACTGCCTATAAAGATTTTAACAATGTTTCATTCGCAAGACTTGATATGGGAACAGTTTGCTGTACATCTCTTAGCTGTTAACGATGTGAGAAGGTTACACGTGTTTAGGTACACGTGTGCCTTCTCTTTTTGTACAACTGGAAATGAGGTTCGGTCTTTA
>OHRH01000907.1_pt1 | contig 17195 bp, 19 predicted proteins | sample 1578391 | NCBI WGS metagenome assembly OHRH01 (sample SAMEA3879599, study PRJEB24766) | human gut metagenome | biome: human-associated habitat; feature: feces | place: USA | collected 1985/1987 | reverse complement strand
AGATTACATTTTTTTATTTCATCTCCGAAATTAAAATTTCCTCGATCATAGGAATGATAAATTTGTCTGTTGGATCGGCTCATAAAAATGCAGGAAATAATAATTTTAAATGATTGTTTCTCCCTTCCTCTACTCTTCCAAAGTTTCTATAAACACTCCGGAAACGCACCCACCCTATCCATGGGTTTCTTGAGAAGCTTATTTTCTTTTGGGACGACGTAAAAGGATATATTGGATGTTGATCCCATTATTGCACAATGGGCCTACATACTCCCAATCTATCATTGGGAAATAGTTCATTGATCTTCCGCTTTTACGATTCTCACTTGTATCAAAATACCAACTATCCCTAGAAACTTCTTTCCATTCATACTCATACTCAATATCTTATTTAGTTTTATCCTCTACAATGACCACTTCCATAGGGACAGAAGATTTAGATGACTTTTTAGATTTTCCCTCCTTCTGACTTTGTTGTGCCGATTTTGACTCAGTAGAAAAGATTTGAATTCCATGAAACACGACAATAACACTCAGCAGTCCGATGATGATGTTTATTTGTATTTTATTCATAGATTCTTTATGAGTTAAGCTTTCTCCCAGCGTTCCAGTGTCTCTACGTACACGCCGGAGATTTTGCCGCCGTCCATGGGTTCGATGTCTCCGAAGTTGGGGTTGATGGGATGGAGGGTGTATTCCATTTTGCCGGTTTCCGGGTTTTTCCTGCGAACCAGTTTTTTGAGCGTCACGCCGCGTTCATCATGGTATTGAACAATGGTTCCGGGTTTGGGGATGGGGGGGATAGTGTATTTTTTCATGATGACCACGGAGCCGTCCGGAATGGAAGGTTCCATAGAGTGACCGTTCACGCGCAGCAAGTATTCCCCTTTTTCCAGTTCACGGTATAGTCGGATGTCCTGCGGAATGGTGTCTCCATCCGCCAGGTTGCCGGCGGCAATGTTGCCGATGATTCGTCCCTGGGCTTCCAAAGGAGGGGTTGTGAATGTTTCTACCGGGGTAAACTTCTTGCGGGCTGCCTCTTTTTCTTTGGCGGCATTTTGAATAGCGGTATTGACGAATTCCAGGAAGGTTTCTTTGTGGGCTTTAGCGGCCTCACAGATAATGTCCCATTCTTCATCTGTGAAGTCGATGACGATGCGGGGAGAGGATTCGGCTTCTCCGTTCATTAGTTTTTGGAGCTGAAGAACTGCATAAGCAGGGAATGCCCCTCCGGGAGCAAGCCAGTTGTCTATGGTTCTTTTAGGCGTGTTGAGTTTCCCTGAAAGCCAAAAGCGATCCTTACCTATAGTTTTGAGCCATTTTTTTACGTCTTCTTTAGTCGGCGTCATACGTTGATTTTACGCACATTTCATGAAAAGTCAACCTATTGATTAGAAAATATCACGCATAAAACATGAAATGTGTGTTGACGTGTTCATGATTTTTACGTAAAAAGATTTCACCAACTACGAGAGATCATGAAAACAGAAATCGACTTAGACAAATTGCCGGACGGCTGCAAGAGCCATCTGCTGGCCGAAGCGGAAGAAGGGTTGAAGCCTTCGGAGGCTATTATTCGCATCCTTGAACGAGAATCATTCCGCAGGGGATTCCGTGTTCACTTGACCACGCCCCGCGATCTTCCCCGCCCGAAGAACCCCAAGAAGCCCGCAGCATGATGGAAGAAGCCCTGATTGACGAATTGAAGCTGCTCGGCTGGCACGAGCTTTAACCCGCCCCCTGAACAACAATGAAAAAAATGACGAACGAACAATATTGGATGCGCCGTGACCGTGCCGAGAAAATGGGATCCCTTTACGGCTGCCCGATAGACTTTTCGGAAGACGAACTCAAGCCCCGGCCCGGTATCGTACAGAACCTTGTCTTTTCCGCTCTGCTGGTTGGTATTTTTGCAATCATTTATTTCATCGTTAAATCTTAGTGAATTATGAACGGATTAGATCAATTTGTAACCTCTATTGTGGAGCAAACCATAGAATCCCTTCATGAACGTGGCTTGTTGATTTTGAATGAGTCCGAGGAAGAGAATGCCACTCGCATGTTCGACGGCAAAATATGGCTTACCCTTGAGGATCTGCGGAAACACCCTGCTTGTTTATGGGGTAGGAAAAAGGTTCGTAACCTGTTGCAGAACCATGAAATAGAAGACATTGGCACCAATCAACGCGAATACAGAATTTCCGCGATAAGCGTGTACAGGTATTTGACCCAAAAGACATCCAAAACCAGGACGGACATGAACAAACCTCCCGCTAAGCGGAAACGTAACTCCGTCAGTACCCTTTCCAACTACCCATAACCAAAAAGGCCGGGGCCAGCAGGAACTGACACCCGACCTGAATACAATCAAACAAGGAAATAATATGAGCCTATTACAAAACATCAAGCGCGGAGTGCAGCAGCGTCCGCAGCGTGTCATCATCTACGGGCCGGAAGGCGTGGGAAAATCCACGCTGGCGGCCGGGTTGCCCGCCCCCCTCTTCCTGGACACGGAAGAAGGAACCCAGCACATGAATGTGGACCGCATCCAGGTAGACCACTACGGCGCCATGCTGGAAGCCCTGCAGGACATCTACAAGGAAGCCCGGAACGGAAACCTCCCTTACAAAACGCTCGTCATCGACACGGGAGACCGCCTGTGGGACATGTGCGCCCGCCAGGTCATCAGGGACTACAACGCCTCCCCCAAAGACGGAAAAATCTCCTCCATTGAAAGCATCGGCTATGGAAAAGGGTACGCCCAGGCCAGCGAAATGTTCGTCAACCTGCTTTCCGTCTTTGACAACTGCCGGAGCGCGGGGCTGCACATCGCCGTCATCTGCCACTGCCGAGTGGAAACGGTGAACCCTCCGGAAGGGGAAGCCTACACCATGTACACCATCAAAATCAACGCTCCGGCCAAACAGGCCATCACCGCCAAGGAAAAACTCAAGGAATGGGGGGACGCTATCCTGTTCTGCAACTACGTGACCACCTTCACGGACGGAGGCAAGGCCAAAGGCGGGGAACTCCGGGCCGTCTACACGGAACACCGGGCCACCTGGGAGGCCAAGAACCGGCACGGGATGCCCGCGGTCATGGCGATGGACGCCGGAGAAATCTCCCGCTTTCTGTTTGCCACGGATTCCGATTCTTCCGGGGGCGCTCCTGCAACTGACGCCCCTCCGGCAAACGATGAACAGGCACCGCCTCCCTCCGCATCAGCGGGAGACCGTCAGGTGGATGCCCTGGCCGCGGTGATTGACCACGCAAAAGACGCCCTCGCCTTCATGATCAGCCGCGGAATCATTACTGCCGGACAAGGGCTGGAAGAAGTCCCGGCGGAATATGCCGCCCGTATTTTGAAAACTCCCGCCCGGTTCAATAACTCCGTAAAAGAATTCATGGAAGGAGGGGCGTGCCGATGAAACCCGTCACCTGCATCAACGTCGCCCGCGAAACCGGGCATGCCGTCCTCTCCCTGGACGGAGCGGAATACGCCGTCAACCTGGACGACCTGCAAAAAATCCTCACTGACATTGCAGGGCCCCGTCCGGCCCCGGCCACGGAACTATTGAGGCCGTCCCTGCTCCCCAAGCTGGCGCAATGCCCCTGCTACGTCTCCTCCCCCGACGCGGGGGAAGCGGCCCAGCGGGGAACCCGAATGGACGACGCCTTCCGGTCCCTGCTCATGGGCGTGGACGAATTCAGGGCGTGTGAACACCTGAAAGCCGATGAAAAAGAATCCATCCTCTGGGCGGTGAAAACGGTCCGGACGCTCTGCTCCAGCGAAGAAGTCATTGCCGACAAAAACCGCTGCGCCTTCCCGCAATGGCACCCCCGCGTGACAGGCGGGGAAGCGGACTGCCTCTGTCCCGCGCTCGGCAAACTCTTCGACCTCAAAAGCGGCCAAATCCGCAACTACTGGGAACAGCAGGCCTCTTACGCGAAATCCTTCATGGAACGGGAATTCCTGGATGAAATCACCTGCCACCTCCTCTACTGCGACCAGCAGCAAATCGTCACCCGGAAATTCACCTACCGGGAAGCCATCTCCATCGTCAACGGAGTGGTGGACGCCGTGGACCGCGGCGGCGGGCCGCGCCTCTGCGACTACTGCGGCTGGTGCGCCTCGCAGGACACCTGCCCGCTGCGGAACCGGGCGGCGCAGGAAATGCTGACCCTGGCGGAAGCCGGAACGCTGGAAGAAAGCTTCGCCGAAATCGCGGAAAACCCGTCCAGGCTGGCGGAATTCGTCACCAAGGCCGGAATCTTGGAATCCTATGCCAAAAAAGGAAAAGAAAAAATCCTCGACTACCTCAACAACGGCACGGAAGTCCCCGGATTCAGGCGCGTCTCCCGGAAAGGCGCGGACACCGTCGCTCCGGAAGACGTCGCCAAATACGCCACCTGGATTGGCGTGCCGAAACTCCTGAAATCCTATGGCCCGCTCAAGGCGGACGTCTTCCGCGCCCTGTTCGCGGAAGCATTGCCGGAACAACAATTCCCGGAAGAACTGGTCAGGACGGGGGCCGGATCCTCCTACGTCAAAAAAATCTCCGTCTCCAAAACCGCAACCACCAAATAACCATTATGTTCAGTTACATATCAGAAGGCGAGCCCAGCGAATACGGATTCCTCCCCGCGGGCGTCTACGAAGGAAAAATCGTCAAAATGGAAGAAGGAATCTCCCAGGGCGCCAAAACGCGGGGATGCCCGCAGCTGGCCGTCCACATCAGAGCCTTCGGCCCTGAAGGGGCGGCGACGGTCCGTTACTACCTAACCAATTCGAAAGACCTGGCCTGGAAAATTGACCTGTTCGTCAAAAACGTCACCGGGAACGTCTACCAACCCGGCCAGCAGGTCATCATCAACCCGGCGGAATACCTCGGCAAACCCTGCTACGTCCGGCTCAACGTCAGACAGGGAGACAAGCCCAGGGCAGACGGGACTTATCCCGAATTCAGCAACTGCGAAGACGTGCTGGGGCCGGACGAAGCCCGGGCCATCATGGCGGCGCAGGACAGGACAGCGGCGGGGCGCGGCGGAGCGCCCCTGCCTCCGCGCCCGGCGGACCTCCCGTCCAACAACCACATGAGCGCCACGGCAGGGTTGCCGCTGGATGATGATAACATTCCATTTTGATGAACGGCTATGAGCGCACGAATTGAAAACGAAAAGGAGACTATCCTTGAGGCTGTCCGCATGGCCTTTGATGAATTCGACGACTACGAAGACATCAGGCGCCAAGCGGCGGAAGACGAATCCGATTTCAGCTTGTCCATCAGCATTAAAATTCCTGACGGGGAACAAAAGGTCTGCGTGAAAGTGTCAGGCTCCATCAAGAAAGTAGCTGTGGCGAATGCCTATTTTGAGGACGACGGGCAGCTTAAACTGGACTTTGACACGGAATCCCAGGCCCGGGAAATAGAAAGGAACTCGAAAGCGTCATGAACAAGCCGATAACCATCATGCTGCCGATCGTTCCCCCGACGAAAACGCACCAGAACAAAAAAATCGTCAACATCGGGAAACACGCCAAACTGGCGGACACGAAAGAATTGAAACTGGTCATCAGCGATTACCTGACCCTGCTGAAACCTTATCAACCGGCCCGGCCCCTGACGGGGCCGGTCTCCCTGAAACTGGCCTTCGTCTGGCCCTACCGCAAGAGCGAGCCGAAAAAAAACCGGATCGGGCTCATTCCGAAAACGACCAAACCGGACTGGGACAACCTGGCCAAAACCCTGCAGGATGTCCTGACCCGGTTGAGATTTTGGGAGGATGACGCCCAGGTGTATTCCGCGTCCGTGGATAAATGGTGGGGCGAAGAACCACAAATAACAATCACTGTGCAAGAAGGATCAGAGCAATGAAACGGAATCCTCACATCATCGTTCAGCAGGTTTGCCCCATGAAGAAAACCGACGACGGGAAATACGAAGTTCAGGCCGCGATTGTACACCACAAAGGAATTATCGCCCGCTATCGCATGGAGTACCCCACGAAACGGCATGCCCGGTGGGCGCAGCACCTTATTTGCACAGTGAAAAATGCTTCACGCCTCCGTTGTTCTGATGAACTTAAAGCCTTGATTGAGGAAGGACCCCGATGAAAACGCCTAAATGCCCTCTTTGCGGCACACCTTTGAAAGCCATACGAGGATATGATGCCCATGGGATAACAACCAATTGGGTTGCTGGTTGCTACAACTGCTTCTTCCAGAGTTCCCATTTTTGGAAAACCAAGAAGGCATGTATTGAAGATATGGATAGGCTTGTTTCCCTGTTCCCTCCCATCATGCGGTTGAAACCCGGCGACCTTATTAAAATCAGGAAATTACCTGATAACTTTTTCGTTATTAAAACAGATGTTGAAAAAGGAGTAATACGCGCTGGCAGCACTTATGGGTACAGCATGTCTTATGTGCCGGAAGATGTTGAACAATGGCCCTGGGAGCTTGAGCAGAAAGGAGGAAGCAATGATATTTGATATTGCGCAACTTATAGTTTTTTTTAGCCACCGTCGCCGCGTATGGGTATTACCTTTATTTGATTGGTAAAGTTAAAGGGCTTCTTCAAGCGGTTAATGTCGTTCTTTTACAAAGAAAGGAAGAAAATGAAAATGACGCCTGAACAGAAAGCGTTTTACGAATGCGGAAAATCCGTGGAGTCCGTCAGGGAAACCATTCAGAAAATCCGGCAACACGCCATTCATGAATTTGGAGAGCCATATTACCTTTTGATGCCCTCTGAAAAAAGGATCTTAAGAATGGCAACGGACCTTGCCGGGAAAATCCATACCGTCCGCCAGAAACGGGCCGCGTGCAGGGCGTGGCAGGTTAAAGAGAGGTACTGCGGTAACTGCAAATATTCAGACTATTCTGAATGGGATGTTCCATGTTGCGAATGCTCTCATGCCAATATCGCAGAAATCATGGACCGCTGGGAGCCGAGAAAGGAGGGGGAGTGAATGAGCTACATCTTTTCGCGGGCGCTGGTGGAGGCATACTTGGCAGCGAACTGCTCGGAATGCGAACCGTCTGCGCCGTCGAGCTCGAACCCTATCCCTCAAGCGTACTGCTCGCCCGACAAAATGACGGCTTACTCTCGCCTTTCCCGGTTTGGGATGACGTACGCACCTTTGACGGACGACCGTGGCGCGGCCTTGTTGACGTGGTATCTGGAGGCTTCCCGTGCCAGGACATTTCAGCCGCAGGAAAAGGCGCCGGCATTGACGGCGCCCGCTCCGGCCTCTGGCGGGAAATGCACCGAATTATCAATGAGGTACGACCGGAATTCGCATTCCTGGAAAACTCACCTTTGCTTGTGGGACGAGGACTTGCCAGAGTCCTCGGTGATCTTGCCGAAATCGGGTACGATGCGGAATGGCTTGTGCTGGGAGCGGACGATGTGGGAGCCCCGCACGTCAGAAAGTGCATCTGGATACTTGCACATGATCCCCACGCCAACGGCTTGCAACGCCCCCAACAAGGGGAGCCATTCACGGGGACCCAAGAGCCTGATGGATGTAGCGACAACAGGCTGGATGCCGGGGATGATGTGGCCGCCCGCGACAACGAAAGATCTCGACAGAGGGTCGAATGCCCGGAAAGCCTCTTTGAAAAGAGGTGTATGGATCGGAACTCCAACCGCTTCCGGGAAGAATCGGAGCAAGAAGTTTCGGGAGGGCAACAAGCCGCCCAATCCATACGAGTTCGTAGAGATGTTCCCAAGCCCCCTTGCCTCGGATCACAAGAGACGTGGCCCAAACAGCAGGCAACAGGGATTGTCCGAATTTGTCCGGATGTTTCCTACTCCAACCGCCAGTTGCGGCGGCAAGGAAATCAACCGGGCAACAGGGAAGAAATTGATAACTATGGTTTCACAGTTTCCAACGCCCCGCACCAAGGGGATGTGCGGGGGGACGGGGAGTTTTCAGAAAATGAAAGACCTGGAAACCAAGGGAATTATCACGCCGGACGAGCGGAAACAAATGACTGCGGGGAGTGGTGGTCAGCTGAACCCGACGTGGGTCGAGTGGCTCATGGGGTGGCCGCTAGAGTGGACCGCCTTAAAGCCATTGGCAACGGACAAGTACCGGCTGTGGCAGCAACTGCATTCCGGGTTTTGCTTGGCAGATTCCAAGAAGGAAAGGAGGGGAATGAAAGCCATTCTTGACGCCTGCTGCGGCTCCCGCATGTTCTGGTTTGACCGCCGCCATCCTGACGTGGTGTTTATGGACCGCCGGGAGGAAACGCACCTGATTCACGCCGGGGAATCGTCCTGGCTGGGCAAGAAGTACGGGAAACTGGACCGGAAGACATGGAGGGATGATTTGAAGGCCGGATTCCGGGAGTGTTTCCGGGTTTTGGAACCGGGCGGCGTTCTGGTGTTCAAATGGTGCGAGGATCAGGTTTCAACCGCGGAAGTTCTGAAACTGGCCAGCCATGAACCTTTGTTCGGACACCGCCGCGGGAAGACCGTCTTCCTGGTCTTTATGAAATCTACAACCCCCAACTGACGCTTTTTTGATTATGGAATTCATCAACATCCCAACAGCCTTGTTTTCCAGCCCCGAATATATCGGGGCGGAACCCATACAGCGCGCCACCTGGATCTCTCTGCTGGCCTGGTGCTGCGAACAGGAAAACGGCGGCATCATTGAGGGCTGCCGCTCCTGGGGCATGCGCCGCTGGATGCAGACCTGCGGCGTGACGGATCAGGAAATCAGCGTGGAAAACGAACTCTACCACTTTGACGGCGACAATCTCATCGTATTCGGATATCCGCATGAAATTCAGGAAACCCTGAAAACCAAAAGGAAAACCGCTCGTGAAAATGGAAAATTAGGAGGCCGCCCCAAGAAAACCCATGTTGAAACCCACACAGGAACCGACGTGGAAACCGAAGAAAAACCTACGTCGGTTATTTCAGAAACCAACGTAGGAACCGAAATAGGAACCAACGTAGCCCCCTATGTTGAAACCTATCCGAAAACCGTAAGGGAAGGGAAGGAAGGGAAGGAAGGAATTCACCCCCTTACCCCCTCTCCGTGCACCGTGGAAGAAGTCGAAGACCATCTTCGGGCCGCGGCCTTTGCGGGGCGTGTGCGTTTAACCCCCGACCAGATACCGGACTGCGCCACAGCCTACTGGGGAAGCCGGGATGCCGTCAACTGGACCCGCAACGGCATCCCCGTGACCAAATGGCAATCCGACGCCATCAGCTTCGCCACCTCCTACGCCGTCAACCATCCGCCACCCCCTGGGAACGGAGACAAAGACCCTTACAGCAAACTTGAAGAACTTTAACAATCAACAATTTCAAAAAAACATGATCGACTCTCAGACACTCATCGACGCCGAAAAACTGGTGCTCTCTCAGGCAATGGACGGCTCCCAGGCCTTTGCTGACCTCCGGGACAAGGGCATCAGCCGCCAGACATTCAGCCTCCCGGCGCACCAGCAAATCTGGACCGCCCTGGAAACCGTCGCCGGCACGGGAGGAACCGTGGACGCCCTCACCGTCATCGCCCGCCTTGAAGCCCAGGGCCAGCTTGACGCCGTGGGAGGACACGCCGGAGTCGTGGAAACGGCCACCTACGGAGCCCTTGCCCGGTACAAAACCGCCGCCGCCCTGGAAATGGTCACGGAAGCCGCCAAAAAGCATGCGTTGCTCGCGTTTGCCTCCCGGATGGCGGAAGCTGCCGGCGATCAGCTCAAAAGCGCGGAAGAAGCCCTTGATGAAGCCGAGCGCGGCATGTCCGCCCTGCGGGACCGGTGCGGCGTCCGCCAGACCGAAACCATCCGCGGAGCCGTGGGAACCATCATTGAAAACCTGCAATGGCGCATGAACAACCCCGGAGCCATCAAAGGAATCTCCTCCGGATACCGCCGCCTGGACCTGACCCTGGACGGCCTGCAGCCCGGCGCCATGATCGTGCTTGCCGCCCGGCCCGGAGTCGGGAAAACCGCCGCCCTGGTCAACATCCTCACCAACATCTGCCTCGGGGGAACCCCCGTGGGCATGTTCAGCCTGGAAATGCCGAAATCCCAGCTCCTGGAACGCATCCTCTACGGCATGGCCGGCATCAACTCCGACGACATCCGCCGCGGCAGGCCGATGACGGTCGGACAGCAGCAGCATTTCACGGCCGCCGTCAGAAAAATCACGGCCGCCCCGCTGCACATCGACGACGAAAGCTCCCTTACCATCGACAGCATCAGAGCCCGGGGCCGCCGGATGGTCCGGGAACACGGCGTCAAATGCATCGGCGTGGACTACCTGCAGCTGGTGCGCTCCACGACCCAGCAGGCCCGGGGAAGCCGTGAACGAGAAGTCTCGGAAATCTCCGCCGGCCTCAAATCCCTGGCCAAGGAACTCAATATTCCTGTCCTGGTGCTGGCCCAGCTCAACCGCGACGTGGAAAAAAGAGCCGGGAACGCCCAGGGCAAACCGGTCGTTTCCGACCTGCGCGACTCCGGCTCCATTGAGCAGGACGCCGACCAGATCATCATGATTCACCGCCCCTACATGTACAAGCCCGACAAGCACGACCCCACGGAAGCGCAGTGGATCATCGGCAAAAACCGCTTCGGACGGCTGGGACGTATTCAATTCCGCTGGACCGCGGAACTCACAAAATACGAGGAAGAACAGAATTATCCCGTCACCAACAAATGAGACCCCCCAAACCATCCCTGCGAAAAAACAAGCCGACGCGGCGAGGAAAGCCAGGATCCTACAAACTGCGCTTAACGCTTCTGGTGGATCCCAGAAAGAAAGGCAAACTTGTCGAGCTGGGACTTGGCACCAACGACAGACAGGAAGCCGAAGAACGCGCCAACAGCATTATCAATGCTCTGGAATCCGCCGGACTCTACCGTCTTCCCGCCGTCCGCATTCTGGAACATCACGTAGCCCAATTTGGCAAGATTGAACCTCCCCCCTTTGAACATCCAGAATTGCCTCTATGGTAACACCCCTGGAAAAATTCCTGGCAAAACATCCCACACCCTCCGGCATGGATTCAAAGGAATGGGCTGCTCTGAACGCTGCCATGAAGGAAAACAAGTTTTTCTCTTCCAAGGTGGAGAATATCAGATTGCTGGAACGGCTGCACAGGTTGATTAAGAATTATCTGACAGGAGAAAAGGAGACTTTACCCAATGGGGAAACGGTTATCAAGGTAGGAAGCGCCGCGGACTTTTCCAACCAGGCACTTCAATGGCTCCAAACCGAGGGGCTTGTTCCACCGGACGCCGAAGGCCCGAAGTATCACAACGATATTAAAAACATCGGTGCTCTGGCCCGTCTGAAGCTCATTTTCAAGACCAACGTCCGGCAAAGCATTGGGGCTGCTCAATGGGAGGCATCCATGAAACCGGCCAATCTCAAAGCATGGCCTGCTTTCCGGTTCATCCGCTTTCCGGGAGCCAAGACAAAGCGGCTTGTTCATGTCGTCAACGAAGATGCTGTCCGGCTTAAAACCGACTTTACTTTTTGGGCAGACGAAATGAACGCCGCCAGCCTCGGGGGCTTTGAGGTCCCCTGGCCGCCGTTCGGCTTCAACTCCTACATGGATCAGGAGCCTGTTTCCCGGGAAGAATGCGAACGGCTGGGACTACTCAAACCCGGGGAGCCGTTGAAGCGTCCAAGGGGTGCGGAGCGCTTCGGGATTGACCTGATTGAACGGTACGGGTACGGCAAGAAGGCCAGTACGGCGAAGTTGCCGGAGGAACTGAAGGCCAAATTGAAAAAGGTCTATGAAGACCGCTGGGGAGTCAAACAGGACAAATCTGATGAGGTTGTCTTTCCCTCACAGGAAGTGGCGAAAAAGGCCAGGGAAACGGCGGAGAAAGTCATCAAGGTTCCCTCTGCTCCCATTCCTGCGCCAGTCTCAGCCGTCACGCACACGGTCAGCCTGGGAGATGTCCCCAAGGTGAAGATGCCTGCCCCGTTGACGGATAAGGAAGCTGATGACCTTTTGCGAAGCGTTACCGGGGAAGTGTGGGCAAAGGCATCCAGACTGGAAAAGAACGCTTTGTTTTCCTACACCGGAAATGGATATGCCCGCATCAACAACGATTTGAGGAAGGGGAAGTCCAACGCCAAGGCGAAACAGATCGCCAAAGTCATTGACAGATGCAAAGTGCCTCAAGACATGGTTGTTTTCCGTGGCTGTGGGGTTTACAAGGAATTGAAAGACGCTTTGAACTGGAAAGGAGAAGAAATAACAGACGAGCTGGTTGATATGCTCAATCTCTCCGTAGTGGGAAACCCTCTCAAAGACGAAGGTTTCATGTCTGCTGCCGTAGCGGAGGGGAAAGGATTCATGAACCGTCCCGTGTTGTTCAGAATTCTCCTGAAGAAGAAAACCCGTGCCATTTATGCAGAGCCCTTTTCCAGATTCGGGGCAGGGGCCGGTAAGGACTGGGACGGCCTTAGCCCGCAAACCTATTTTAGCAGTGAAGATGAAATCATCATCCAGAAGGGAGGAACCCTCAAATTTCTCCAATTCCATAATCAGAACGGGAAATTGATCATTGACTGTGAATTGATACAATAATGATATGAAAGAAGAAACATCACCAGCGCACAAGAGAATTTGGGAGTCTGATTTCAAAGGATGCAAAACATCCCACCCTCTCCTGATGAAATGCCTTTTGTGCTCCAAGAAGAAGCTCAACCCGGGTAGTATGGAATGTAGCGCTTATGAGCGTAAACCTGATAGTATCCTCTACGATAACGCGGACTGCCCCAGCTTTGAACGCTGTATTGACGCGGAAGGGCTGCGCTGGATTGAAGGATATGTGAAACTCTCCGGAAAGGCGTACGTTCCCCGCCAGGACGATATACCTCCGGCAGGGTGGGAAAAAATCAACAAGGAGTATGCGAAATGAAGAAAGAGAGGACCGGGAAGAAGGGAAATGTTTCCAGGTATAGCGCTGCCCTCTCTGAACGCATTTGCGGTCATATACGTTGCGGGGATAGTCTGAGGAAGGCTGCCGAAAAGGAAGGCATTCCCCATCCCACGGTGATGAATTGGGCCAGAGAGAACGCGGATTTTGCAAACCAATACGCGCGCGCGTGCGAGGAACGGCTTGCCGCCCTAGAAGACAAGTTGCTTGACCTTGTGGAGAAAGGGCATGAAGTGGCCCCACGTGCCGAAATAGGGGGAACCATGCTGCAGGCGGTCAAGTTGGAAATAGACACGCTCAAATGGATGCTTGCCAAGCTGATGCCGAAGAAGTACGGAGACCGTGCGGCGCTGGCTCTGGAAGGTGGAGAAAAAAACGTAGAGGTGACCCATAAACTTCCAGCAGAAGCAATCGTTCCGTTAGTGGCAGCCTTGAGAGAAATATGGTCCGAAGAGGAAGAAAGCTAGGGCCTCCTGTCAGGCCGGAAGATTCCCCCGTCATCTTTGCCGCCGTGGTGCTGGGGGAAACGGGGCTGTACAAATGGCAGATGAAGGCTCTTGAACGTGCCGCCCGCGGCAAGCGCGTTGCCCTGCGTGCAGCCAACGGATCCGGCAAAACGGATAAAGTGATCGGCATCCTTGCTCTGTGGTTCCTGTGGCGTTTCCCCCGTGGGCGCATGCCTATTACGTCCGGCTCATGGCGCCAGGTAAAAAACCAGCTCTGGCCTGCCCTGGAACGGCACCGGAACAACCCATCCCTTGCGGGCTGGAAATGGCTCAAGAATTGCCGCGTGGAAACGCCGGAAGGGGGATTCATCGAAGGCTTTTCCACCAACCACGCCGGGAAGGCGGAAGGCTGGCACGGGCGTGTGACGGACGAATTCAAGGATGAGCGGAAGGAACAGGAGGAGGAAGACCCCCGCAGCGAGAAGAAAGCCCGTCTGTTTGACGTTGACGAGTTTACCGGGGATGATCCTTCTTCCCCCGTGTTTTTCGTGGTGGACGAGGCAAAGACGGTTCCTGATGAAATCTTTGACGCCATTGAACGATGTACGCTTCAATTCTGCATCTACCTTTCATCCCCAGGCAAGCCGGAAGGGCAATTTTATCGCTGTTTCCACGAGGAAAAAGAACTCTTCTGTCCGATGGTGGTAACGGCCTTTGATTGCCCCCATATCTCCCAGGAGCGCATTGACCGCATTCTGGCCCGTGTGGGGGGTAATGAGGATGATTCCTATTACCGTTCCGTCGTGCTGGCGGAATTCACGCTGGAAGGAGATTTGTACATCATTGACCCTGGAAAACTGGAATGGGGTCAGCGGCAGCCCTACGAGCCGCGCAGGGGGCGCCCCGTGGCCTTCCTGGACATTGCCGCGGGCGGGGATGAAACAGTCCTTGCCATCTGCGACGGAAACGAAGCTTGGATTGAATACGCGGAACGACAGCGGGACACGGTGCAGAGTGTCCGCAAGTGCATTGCCACCCTCAAGGGGCTGGGCATTGCGGATTGTGATTTGTGGGTGGACGCTCCGGGCATGGGCCTGGCTGTCATCAGCGATTTTAATGAATCAGGTTGGTATCCGAATGAGTTCTTTGGGAACAACCCTCCGGAAGACCGCGACCGCTACATCAATCTCTCGGCGGAATGCTGGAATGACGCCGGACTGGAACTCATGACCGGGCGAGTGCATATCAGGTCCAGGCGGTCGGACAAGACGCTTTTCGTGCAGTTGACTACCCGGAAGAAGGAATATGCGGACGATTCCAGGCTCAGGAACGAGAAGAAGGAGAAAATGAAGGCTCGCAACCTGTCTTCTCCTGATCGCGCGGACGCCTTGCTGGGGGCTATATGGGCTTCCTTTCGTGGAGTTTCCGGAGTTTGGACAGGAGAGGGCAACAGGCCCATTGTGGGCAAGAGTCAGCACGCCGTCAAACATACGGGGAAATTTTATCCCATTTAGGACTGTTCGTAGCCCATTTTGACATTGTTGTACCCTCCCTCGCGTTGGGGCGATAATGCGTGCATGAGGCAAGCCGCCAACTACAACGTACACGCCACGGAATCCCTGCCGCAGTCTCTTGCGCTGCATTTTATTTCTCCATCCGGTGAGGATATGGACATCAGCGGCATGACGCTCCGCGGCGCGGTGGTACAGGATGGAGTGATCATGCTGGACTGTGCCGTTACGGGGGCGAGTACGGCATTGGTGACATGGCCGAGGCTGGCCGCCGGATGCGGCGCTTATGATATTTTTCTGACCGACGCATCGGGCAAAGAATACCCCTTGTTGAAGGGAGCCGTGCATGTAGTGTCCCGCGTTACGCCTCCGGATGGAACGAATGAGGCCGCGGCCGTGGCCGGCGCTCTTGATGTCTCCATCCCCGAAACGGAAGACGGATCCGTGACCATTTTGGAAAACCCGTCCATTGTGGTCGAGGAACTTGTACGACAGGCCGAAGCGGCCCGGGATGAAGCAGAGCAGCTTGTGGAAACGCTGGAAGAACAGGTGGAAAGCGGGGAATTGGTCAATGAGGCTGTAGCAAATAAATTGCCGGCCGCGCTCAAGGAGGCGGGCGTGGAATTGGAAGCGGTGACCGGGCAATCCACCTTGTCCAGCGGGACCGCCGCCGACACCTGGACCATCGTCGGAGGCTACGCGATGACCTGGGGAGACGAGATTCTGGCCGGGCATCTGCCCGACAGCTGCCGCCTGAAAAGCATTTCCACCGTTTATTTTTTCACCAATCCCGCCCTGAATCAGTATTGCCTGCGGATCTGGAAACTGACGGACGGCGCTTACAGCCTGATCGGAACCTCCGCCTATGTGTCCGATTTGAGCAGCGGCCAGACGGCCACGTGGGTATTTACGCCGGGCGTTCCCCTGACGCGTGGGGATGTCATTATCATTCAGGTGTGCGAAGGGATCGAGATGACGCCCTATGCCTTAGGGATGCACGCCGTTCTTACTCCGTCCGTCCCTGGGCGCGGCCTGGTGACGGAGGTGGCCAACCCGCCCGCCGTGAATGGCACGATGGCCCCCATGATGACTGTGGTGGTGGACTATGACGACGGCATCACCCTGGGAGGGATGGAACTGGCTACCGCGCGGCAACTGGATAGCCTGGGGAGGGATGTGCGGCAATCTTCCGCGACTGCCGAGGCTGCGGCGCGGACGACTGGCCAGTCCGCCGCTGCCGCGTCCACGGCTGCCGATAATGCCGCGACATCCGCCACCAGCGCGGCCAACTCCGCGACGGCGGCGGCTAATGCTCTGGCGGCCATGCCGCAGGTGGACGCCTCCGGCAACATGACGCTGGCCGGAGGTCTGACGGCGGCGGGGGCTATTAACGCCAACGGCGGCGTCAACATCCCTCTTGCTGTCGGTGCGCCGACCGATACGGGGGCGGTCAACCGCCTGCATGCCGCAGGCATGGCCGGCGTGACGGGCATCCTGACCTCTAATGCTTTCCTCAATACGGATGCCATTACCGCGTCAGGATCTTCGACGGTGACCAAAACAGTTCCCTACCATTTGGCTGGTATTAAGGTTCCCAAGGGTACTCATTCGACCATTCAGGCGAGATTTGAGGTGAGCAAACCTCAATGGAATTATTCCAGTTTCGCCGGGTTCTCTTTCCTTTGGCGCGCTACCAATGCCGCAAAGTTGTCCTTTGGTATCGGCCGCGGCGGGAAGACGATTCGTCCCGACCTTTCCATAGATTCTTACAGTATTATCCCGGCAAACGGTTTGGCTTACAATCACGGCGAAATTCTGGATATTACTTTTGATAACGTGAGAAATACGGACCGCAACGGTTATACGGTGCGGGTGCGTGAGATTTTTGCGCTTAACAATACGGACAGCTGGCAGGTTAAGACTACAACCAGCTTTGTTCCGGCCAGTCAGAACGAGCCTGTTCCGTGGACGATTGCCAAGATTATCTATCAACAAAAATCTGTCGCCAGTATTGCCAGGTATGAAGATACAGGAGCGCTCTGGCTCATGCTCACCGGAGGCCAGGGGAATAATCTGTATCAAATTGCCACATGCCGCGGCGTCAGTAATTTTGAAACCGGGGTTGGTGTTTCCCAATGGGTGACTGATGTGGTGAATAATGCGGCTGGCGACGTTTCTGTTTATGCGGGAACCGGAGAGTACACCTATTACCATCCCGGAAATGTTAATCCGGTTTTCTATGGTCTGGATGCGATATCCCGCAACTGTATTGAAACCGAAGAAACGGCAGATTTTGTGGACATTAACATACCTCTC